>Ga0065719_106592_pt1 | contig 43476 bp, 58 predicted proteins | sample GBSCel85sediment_FD_59106 | JGI IMG/M metagenome (GOLD analysis project Ga0065719, IMG submission 59106) | Hot spring sediment microbial communities from Great Boiling Spring, Nevada - Cellulolytic enrichment CS 85C v3 (version 3) | ecosystem: Environmental > Aquatic > Thermal springs > Hot... | reverse complement strand
TTTTCCCTTCGTTTACTATTTTGATTGAGATCGATTTTTATTTCGTATTTTTCAAGATTCAAACGCAATAACACATCAACTTATCTGGAGATAAATTTGGTAGTAGTTATCCATATGGAATTTCACTACATAAAATCCTTTGCAAAAACAATCAAAAAATTTATAGAATTGATTCACATAACATTGAAACTTTAAAAATTCTACATATGAAGTTGTAAAAAATTTTGAAATGTATAGCAAAGTAGTAAAAAAGAGAAACAATAGCCACGATATAGTTTATCATCCTTCTTCCAGAGTAAATATATTGTGAAAAATGTTTTTTCAAGTAATTTGCTCTTAGATCTCTTTTTCTCTCCAAGTGATTGGAGTTTTTTCATTCACAATTTCCAAATCTAAATGATAAATGAATGGTTTTGGTCCTCTTTCTTTAATCCATTTTATCATTTCATCGATCGTCTCTTCCAATTTATACTTAGGCTTATAACCCAGTAGCTTTCTTGCTTTTTCATCTGAACAAGTAGCAAATTTGACTTCTTGGGGTCTAGCAGGAACGTAAATTGGATTCAATTCAAAATTTAATTTTTCTGCAATCAATTTAGCTAATTCATTGATAGAAATAAAGTTGTGATCAGGTCCAGGTCCAATGTTTATTATTTCACCAGAAGGAACTATCTCCGGATCCATCATCTTAATTAAACAATCAACACAATCTCTTACATCTGAAAATGTTCTTTTTTGCTCTCCGTCTCCATAAATTATTGGTTGTTTTCCTTGAAGCATTCGATTTATGAAAATTGAAACAACGTTTCTATATGGATCATCGTATTTTTGACGTGGACCGATGATGTTATGGGGAACTGCAACTACATATTCTATTCCAAAAGCTTCGTACATTATTTCAAACAATTGTTCTGAAGCGACTTTTGCAACTCCATATGGATCTTTAGGTTTGGGAATCATATCTTCAGTAAAAGGAATTTTATTCTCACCATACCTTGCCATCGAAGAAGTGAAAATAACTCTTTTAATTTTATTCTTAATTGCAGCGATGTACACAGCAACACTTGTTAAATAAGTGTGTTTGGTTACTAAGTAAGGAGAAAAAACACTTAAACCTTCATGTGGGGCAGCAGCTAAATGATAAATTATATCAACACCTTTTGAAATTCTCGCTAAGAGTTCAGGATCACCAGCATCTCCTTTTATAAACTTAACTTGAGAAGGTACATTATCTTCATATCCTCCCAACAAATTATCAATTCCTATTACTTCATGACCATCTTTTACCAATCTCTCACAAATCCAACTTCCCAAAAAACCAGCAGCACCTGTAACTAAAATTTTCATATTTTAAGATTAATAATTTTGATTTAAATTTTTTCTAAATGATCAAAATTTTTTTCTTTGCCAATTCATAAAGTTCTTTAACTGTTTCGAAATATGATTCACTAGTTCCGATATCATACCTTCGCTCATCTCCCTTCATAAATACACCGTAAACCTTTTCTTTTTTTGCTAAAGCATCTATTCCATAAGTTAATTCTAATTCTCTTTTTCTCCTTTTAACCTCTTCCAGAGCTGAAAAAATCTCAGGAGAAAATATGTAAAGTGCTGTTATTGCGTAATTGCTTGGAGGTTTTTTGGGTTTTTCAATTGCTCTTTTTATCTTGATAACATTTTTTTCAACAATTTCTCCCTCTACCACTCCATAATTAACAGGATTTTCAACTCTTTCTATAGAAAGAGTTATAGTCGGTTTATATTTTTTATAAATTTTTTCAAGTTCTTCAAAATGACTATATCGATTCTGAGAATTTCCAATTATGATCGTATCTCCCGCTATCAACCAAAAATCTTCATCCCCAACAAAATTTTTAACTTGAAGGACAGCATCACCAAAACCTAAAGGTTTTGGTTGAACTACATAGGAAATTTGCGAATCATAAAGTTTTTTATAAAATTTCTCTAAACTTTTTCTAATATTTTCTTTATCCTTCAAATCTTTTAATTTTTTATCATCAGGAGTAAAATGTCTTATAACAGCTTCTTTAGAAGCTCCTATCACAAAACAAAATTCTCTAATTCCTAAATTGTAAAACTGTTCAAAAATTATTTGTAAAGCTGGTTTTGGGATTATTTTTCCATCTTCATAAACTGGTAAAGGAAGCATTTCCTTTGGTTGATTTTTAGTTGCTGGATAAAGTCTAGTACCTAAGCCTGCTGCAGGTATAATAACTTTTTTTGGTTTCACCAACAAACTCCCTCATATATTTTTGCTTCTTTAGCTTTTTCTATTCTTCTTCCATCTATCACAATTTTATTTTTGTAGTTTAATCTTTCAAATTCTTTCCATTCGGTTAAAATCAAAATGATTTCGCACTTTTTTAAAACTTCTTCAGGTTTTTTTACATATTCTATTTCGGGAAAAATTTTTTTGAAGTTTTCCATGGCTTTAGGATCATACGCTATTACCTTTGCTTTCTTCTTCAACAAATATTTTACAATATGTATAGCTCTGCTTTCTCTAACGTCATCTGTTCCGGGTTTAAAAGATAAACCTAACACACCAATTTCTTTTCTTTTTAATTTTCTTACATACTTTTCAAGCAATTTTATTAATTTAAAAGGTTGTTTTTCATTAACTTCAACTACAGCCTTCAAAAGTTTTGGTTTTTCCTTTAATTCTTCAGCTTTTTTGATCAAAGCTCTTAAATCTTTAGGAAAACAACTTCCACCAAATCCTATTCCGCTTCTAAAAAAGTAAGGACTGATCCTATGGTCTAAACCAACTCCTTCAAACACTTTATAACTATCTATACCAAGTTTTTTACAAATGTTTCCTATTTCGTTCGCAAAACTTATTTTAGTTGCTAAAAAAGCATTAGTTGCATATTTTATCATTTCAGCTGTTTGAATATCAACCCATAATTTTGGACAATGAAAAGGAGTATAAAGTTTTTTTAAAATCTTTTTTGTTTTTTCATCCTTAGTTCCAATAACTATTCTATTTGGATTGAAAAAATCGTATAAAGCATTACCCTCTCTTAAAAATTCAGGATTCATAGCCAAACCAAAATCTAAAAAAGCCTTTTTATTTGAACTCTTCTCTATCAAAGGTTTAACAACATTTTCAGTAGTACCTGGTATCACTGTACTTTTAACAACCACCACATGAAATTTTTCTTTTTCCTTTAACACTTTACCTATTTCTTTAGCTGATCTTTTTATGTAACTTAAATCTATAGATCCATCTTTTTTAGAAGGAGTTCCAACACAAATAAAAGTTACTTCGCTTTTTAAAATTTCATTGTAATCACTTGAAGCTTTGTATAATCTTTTATTTTTATTCATCAATCTAATCAATCCTTTTTCGAAAAAAGGAGGTTTTTTCAAGTTTATCTTTTTTATTTTTTCCTCATCAACATCGATGAAACAAACTTCATTTCCCAACTCGCAAAAGCCGATTCCGGTGATTAAACCAACGTATCCGCAACCAATTATTGAAATTCTCATAAATTAAAAAGTAATTTAAACAACTTTAAAGATTTTTCACCAAATAGTCTTTTTAGCAGAATTTCAATTAAACTTTTGTCTAATTCATCAAATACCAATTTAAAAATTAAGAAAAAGTAGAAGAAAAAATTTAATAAAACCAGGAAGAATTTAAAGAAAAATGTTGAAGGAAATGAATCGATTAAAAAAATTAAAAATGAAAAAAGAATCCAAAGGAAAAAGATTTGTTTTAGCTTTTCAATTTTTAACCTTATTTTTTTAGAAAAAATGGAAAGAACTATGAAAAAGAAAATTGAAGAGATTGTTAAATAGCTAATAGCTAAACCTAAAGCAGAATAAATGTAAGTCAACAAGACAGAAATTGAAAGGTAAAGAAAAGAAATTAACAAACTTACATTCCTATAAATTTTTGATTTACCTATTGCATAAAGATTAGATAAAAAAAAGTTACCCAAACTAAAAATGAAAAATGCTGGAGCTAACAAAAAGAAATAAACATCTCCTTCCAGATATTCACTTCTTGAAATCAAAAGTATTAAAAAATTTCTGTAAACTATTAGAAAAGTTAAAAGAGGTAAACTAAGTATTAAACTGAATTTCAACGCTTTGGATATGAGCAAAGATTGTTTAAATTGTTGGTGCTGCGCAGATAAGGCTGACATCAAAGGAAATAAAGCAGCAGCTAAAATACCTGGGATTAAACCCAATTGAGAGCATATCAAAGATACAACAGAAAAAATTCCAGTAATTTCTGTGTTCTTCAAAATTGTTAATATTATGTATTGAGTGTTGTTAAACAAAAACCAAGCTAGATTAGCAATGAATGCAGGAAAAACAAAAGTGAAAATTATTTTTTTAGTAGGAATTTTTTCTCCATCCATCAAAAATCTTTTATCAAAAAATAAAAGAAAGGAAACTAAAAAGCTTAACATCATGGCAAAAACAGGACCTTTATAACTCCAACCCAACCAAAGTAAAAGAGTTGAAAAGATTACTTTTACTGTTTGATTAATAGCATTGATTTTAACGATTTTCCTCATATTTTGAAAACCGTACCATACTTGAGTAAAAAATGAAGAAAGCTGAAGAAAAATTATTCCTAAGCAAATGAAAAGTAATGTGCTAAAATCAACTTTTAAAATAGAAAGAAGAAATGATGAAAAAATCAAAAGAAAAATGATAAAGAGTAGAGATAAAGGTAAAGAAATTTTTAATCCTGTTTTTATCAAAGTTGGAATTTTTTTATCTTCATTTCTTGCCAAAAATTCAGGCACCAATTTGCTTAAAGTTAAAGCGAACCCAACATTACTTAAAGAACCTAATAGAAACATGAGTTGATAAGAAGTTGTTACTTTACCGTATTCACTTGGTAACAGAAACTTACCTGCAATTAACCAATAAATAAAAGATAATGAAGTTAAAACGAAAGTATTGAGAAAAAGGTAAATAACGTTACTCACAACTTTTTTAGTAACTTCCATACTTAACTTAAAAATTTTAAAAATTAAGTTTTTCGTTCTAATTTAAAAATTGTTAATATACCAATCATTAAATATTGCCAATAAACGATTCTAGAAATCAAACTCGCAGCTAAAACTTCAGAGGCTTGGAAATTAAAAAAAGAGAATAAGAAAATAGTAATAGCTTCACCACTTCCTAAGCCTCCTGGTAAACTGGATAAAACAGCAACCAAAGCTGAAAAACAAAAAAAGGAGAGGACCATGAAAAAATTTGGATTCAAACCAATAGCTAAAAAAGAAAGTTGTAAATAGAATGCAGAAAAAATCCAGATTATAATACTTATTCCCAAAGAAATCAACCAAATCTTAAAATTTTTATAAAATATGAATGTTGAATAAATGTTAAAAAAAATTGGTTTTATTTTTTTTGAAAATTTTTTAAAAAATGGAATAAAACTCAAAATCCTTTCAAAAATTGAACAAATTTTCAAAAGTACTTTTTTTGAATAAATTGAATAGAAAAAAATTAAGATTCCTAGTAAATAAACAATTGTAGCAATCATAAAAAGATAAAAAACTTTTTGAATTGGTAAAAAATAAAAGGAAAAGATCGCAAAAAAGATTATTATTAAAATATCTAAAATTCTTTCAAACACAACACTTCCAACAGTTTTTGAAAAAGAATGATTGGAAACCTTTTTTAAAAAATAACTTCTCATTATGTCCGCAGATTTTGCAGGTGAAATGTTACTAAAGTAAATACCACTTAAATAAGCTTTAATCAAGGAAAACCAATCAAGTTTTATTCCAACGCTTTCTAGTAAATATTTCCACCTAAAAGTTTTTAAAAACAAATCAACAGGCCAAAGGAAAATTATTAAAAAAATTATCTGCAAATTTGCTTTAATTAAACTTTCAAAAACTTTTAATGGATTTGAAAAATAGATTAAACCAACTAACAACAAAATTGAAATTCCAATTAAAATCCAATTTCGCATTATTAACAATTTTTTCTTACAATCTTAAAAAATATGCTGATCTATCCACCTTTTGATTGTAAAATAATAGTTCTCCATTACAATCCAAACATTTTCCAAGTAAAGGAACTTTTTCATAAAATTTATTGCAGTTTTTACAAACAAAACCATCAAAATCTTCTAGATAATCACTAACCTCCTTCTTAGAAAACTTCCCATTCAACAAAGTTTGTTTACCCAAACCAATTAACTGAGTTTTTGAAACGCCAATAACTTCAAAAACCCTTTCGAGAGGTGGTAACAGTTGGTTTTCTATGTAATATCTTGAATCAATTTTCAAATTGTGTTTTTTTACGTAAGTTGGATCTTCTGCTCTATGGGAAACTAATTGAGGCCCTGCTATGATGACATAACTTATTCTATCTCCAACCCCCGGAACTGGATCCCCTCTTTTTCTCATCTTTTTAATTAGCTCAATGTGAGGTTGTATTCCTTTATATTCATGGATTGGTTTAGTTATTGATTTTGTAATTGCTAATTTTTCTATGGGAATCTTATTTTGTTCCAACTTTATCAAAACGTCCTTAACATAATCAAAAACTTTTTCTTTTGCTGATTCTTCCCTTAACAAAATGTTTAAAACGTTTGCTAAAACTTCGCTTGTCAAACTACACCAATCTCTTCTTACAGTTTCAATTCCTTTCATGATCATTTTTTCTTTGTAACCATCTTTTTCTAAAGCTAAACCTGCGTAACGTTTTTTAGAAAGGATGAGTAAACTTTTGAAAACCGATTCAATTTTAATTATTGCTTTACCTTTCATCTTCTCATTAACATGTTCCACAATTCTTTCTCCTAACTCAAAAGCTTTTTCAATATTTTCAACGTTTTTTATTTTAACCATTACAGAATCGGTATCACCATAAATCACTTTGTAATTTGGATTAGCATCTTCTATAATTTTTTTAGTTTCAGAAATTATAGTTCTTCCACAGCTCGTGATAGCGTTTGCTATATCTAATATATAAAACCTTGCTCTTACGTAGCCAGTATAACCATAAAAAGCATTTGCCATATATTTTAAACCCCATTGTCTTGCATCAAGCATCAATCTTTTGTTTTCATCCTTTTCTTCCTTCATGAGCTTTTTTACTTTATCTCTTTCATTAATCAAACGAGAAAGAATTTGGGGAATTATTCCTTCCCTAATATTTTTAGAAACAAACTTTGTGCCATAAGGGGTTTCTATTACATCTTTTATCTTTTCATCTAAAACCAAAGTTGTTGGACAAATGTTAAAGTTTATGAAGATTGTTGGATACATACTCTTAAAATCTAAATAGATAACGTTGGAATGTAAACCAACTTCTGGTTCTAAAACCAAAGCTCCTTTCAAACCTTTAACCTCTCTTTCTTTTTCTCTTTTCGCAATTTCTTTTTCACTAGGTTTATTAGGAATTACAAATCCTCTTTTGTTAAATTCTTTTAATAACAAAAACTCAACTCTCATAGATTCTCCATAATCTAAAATGTCTTGAAGCAACAAACCAGAAACTTTTGAAATTCCTATGTATTTGAAGAGTAATTGTTTTTCTAATAACAATCTTAAAGCTATGATAGCATCTTTTCTAGCATACTTTATCAACCTTTCTAAATCTTCTCTACTACCATTCCAAAGTTTGTAAATCTCGCTATGAGCAACATTTTCCTTCGTTTCATTTATAAGCTCATTTGCAACATCTCCTAAACCATATCTCTTTAAACGTAACAAACCACCTTTAACAGTTAAGTCTTTAACAATTTCATAAACGTCTATTACTATCCTTCCTGGAATCTTATTCTTTGTTTTGTTACCATTTTCAGCACTGAAAGCTTTTTTGTTAGTTACCCTTCCTAGTAAAGGTTGAATTTTATTTATTTTTAACCTTTGAAAAATGTAAGGTAGATCGAACTCATTAATATTATAACCAACTATGAAATCTGGATCGTATTCTTCAACTATTTTAAGAAAAGTTTCTAACATTTCTTTTTCGTTTTTGAAAAATAAGCTTGCTTTAGAATTAGAACTTGGCTTTGCAACCAAAACCAAATCTTTTTCACCTTTATAACTTTGATTAAAAGCCAAACTTATCATGATTATAGGATCTCTTTTAGCATCTGGAATTCCTGTTTTACTAGCAATCTCTATATCGATTGCCAAATATTTGAACTCTGGTAAGTCATCTTTCTTAATCTCTTTAAAATCAAAAACTTCATAGGTCTTTATTTTCGAAATGTTTGTGGAAACTTTTGAAACGTTTGCTTCATACCAATGAAAAGATTTTAAATCAAAATCTGCCATAAAACGATACTTGAACATGATATCAGCCTCAAAAGTTTCTTTGACATTTTCATTAGCATGTAAAGCCTCTCTTAATCTTGGCACTTTAGAAGGATCTTTTAAATAAACTTTAATAAGTTTAGTTTTCTTTTCCCTGTAACCTATGGGTAAAAATTTTTCCTCGTATTTAAGAGTAAAGATCAAATTAGAAAAACTTTTTTTTAAAAACTCTATAACATCTTCTTCCTTTCCTTTTTTAGGAAGTACGTAAAAATATGGGTAAAAATTTCTGAAAAGTAAACAAACAGCTTCTCCTTTTTCATCTTTCCCAAAAATTCTAATAATTGGCTCGTTGTTCAATAAGAAATAATCACAATCCAAAAGGAAGAAATTCAATTTCATGATATTTTTTTAACCAAATGAAGTTTTTAAGATTTCTCGACTTTTTGTATTAAAACTTAAAAAGCTTTCGGGACCACACAAGAGTAGTGATATTCCTTTGTAGTTGAAAAAACTTGTTCTTTCAGCCTTTAAAACTATTAAATCTGGAATTGGATCGAGTAAATAAAAATCATTCAATTCTTTGTTTAGTTTTGGATTTAAATGTCTTTTTTTAAGTAGATTTCTCAAAATTTCTTCCTTTGCTCCACCATACTTATCTAAAAATTCACTTGATGATAACAAAATTACAAAATCAAAAAAAGAAAAATAAGCTGGATTCCCGAGTTTTGAAAAATCATAATATTTATCATTATTTCCTAATAAAAACACCCAAGAGTTTGGATAATCTTTCAACCAGTTTTCAAATTTATTTTCATAAGTTTCTAAAAATTCTTGGGTTAAAAAATGAAAAAAATATGGTTCTTCAGTTTTTTTAATATTTTTTTGAAATGGAAGATCTGGAAAAATTATTTTTTTAACCACAATTTCATCATTCTTATTACAAACTACTCCTATTACTTCATCTTCAACTAAAAATTCTTTTTTTAAAAGTTTTACTTCTATTTGACCTGTTAAATCTTCTAACACTATTGAATCATCATTAATCTTATTAATCATTCCTATCAAAGAAAAAATTTTAGTTTTTGATGTAATCTTATTTATCGAAATTAAATTCACTAATTCAATTCTAGAACGTAAAATTTTTTGAAAATATTCATACCTTTTTATTCGTATAGAATGGTAATCTAATACACTAACTTTCTCTTTCTTTTCTAAACGTTTTATAAATTTAATTTCAATTTCTGGTTTTGTTAAAAAAAATTCTTGTAACTTCTGATAAGTAAGAAAGGAAATTTTTTGAACATTCACAAACTCTAAAACTTTTGGTAAAAGTTGGAAATTTTTTTCCAAAAATTCCAAGGCTTTCTTCTCAATGAGAACTTTTTTCTTTAGTTCTTTAAGAAGCTCAATCATGTATATTAAATTAAACTTAATACTAAAATCATTTTTTGATAGTGTAAAGGGTTAGGCCGTTTTTATTTTTTTCTTTAGAATGTATTGTTTTAATAACTTGAACTTGTTCAAACTCCATTAACTCAAACAGATATTTTCTTATAGTGTTCCAACTTATCTTTCTATTCAACCTTTCTGACAATTTTTTACAAATAGAATTAATCGTTAAAGGTACTTGTGACTCTTCTAAAATTTTTAAAATTTCGGGTTTTAGTTGATTGCGTAATGAAGGTCGACCACGTTTCATTTAATATTAAATTTCAAACAAATTTTTTAAAGTTTTTAGAAGAGAGTTTGAGTAAATATAATGGAGATATCATATTTTTTTGTTTAAAACTTAAGAAAAAATGTTTTGAAAATTTTAAAAAATATGTTTGAAAATTCATAAAAATTCTTCCAAAATATTATTATGGAACGAAATAATTTTCAATATAATAATTTACTCGAATTGAAGTTTAAAATATCATAAAAATTGAGTTAAACCATTTATCAAAAAGAATTTTTTTATTATTGCACGCACATAGGTTTCCTTTCCTTTAACAGGAGCATATGCAGTTGGGTTTGAGTGTTTAATTTTTTCCAATAAACCCAATTTCACTAAATTATTCAACCTTTTCCTCAAACCCTCTAAACTTAGTTTTAACCTATGAGTAGTTTTCATTTCTTGATAAAGTAAAGGAAAGCACCAAACTTTTGTATCATTCGGAAATGGTTTATTTGTCAAATAAAATTTCCTTAGAATTTGAATATCTAAAAAATCCAACTTTTCAGCAAACTTATCAATCTCTTCATAAACATTTTTAATTTTGTTAACAAAGATTTCTTTTTGCATATTCAAAAATTTTATTTTCAAATTTTTTATTGTTTTTGTTAACTAGAAAATTTAGATTAAATTGATTATTTTTCCATCTATCTTTTCTTTTGAAATCTCTATCAAACCAATATTACCTTCTGGAAACTTTCCTGAATTAATCAAAAAAGTTTCATTTAATCTATCAATCCCTTTTGCTTCATGAATATGAGCACTTATCGCAACTTCTGGTTTTTTCTTTTCTATAAACTCTCTAACAACTTTGGAACCAACATGACCACCAGAGAATATCCTATCCAATTTTGTGTTAAAAGGTGGGGAATGAGTCACTTGAACTTTAAATTCACAATCTTTTACCTCTTCCCATCCCTTTTCCAACCATGTTTTAATCTCAACTTCATCTAACTCAAAGCTAGTTCCAAAAGGAGTCTTAGCTCCACCACACCCATAAAAACCTATTTCGCCAATTTTTTTTCCTTTTCCATGGATAGAAACATCCTCTTTTTCCAAAAAAATTAAAATTTCAGGAGTGTCGTTATTACCTGGTACAGCTAATAATGGTTTTCCTAAACTTTTCAATTCCTCTAAAATCAATTTAGCAATTTCAATTTGAGTAAAACCTTTTGGTACATTGATAGGGTCTGTTAAATCTCCAGGACAAACCAAAACATCAAATTCTAATTTTTCGATTTCATCTAAAAAACGAAGAACGTTCTCTACATCACCATGAATATCACTTATAACCAAAATTTTCATACTGAATATTTATAAGAGAAGAAGTATTAATTATTTTAAGTGGTGTGAATGCCAATAAAAATTAAAGAAATAATGAGTACTCCTCCTTACACAATAGATGCAAACGAAACAATTCAAACCGCAGCTATAAAGATGACTGAAAATAGAAGAGGATTTTTAATAGTTGTTAAAAATGGTAACATAGTTGGAGTAATTTCCGATAGCGATATATTGAGAACTGTTGTTTCTCAGGATAAAAAACCGAGTGAAATAAAAGTTAAAGAAGTAATGTCTGCACCAGTTGTAACTATAGATGCAAATGAAGATATAGTTGAGGCTGTTAAGAAAATGAAGATGTACAAAATAAAAAGATTACCAGTTGTGGAGGAAGGAAAATTGGTTGGAGTAATTTCGTTAAGCGATATAGCGATGAGTTCTCCAGAAATGATTGAGGTTTTGGAATTAAGGTTGAAGATGAAAGAAGAACCCTTACCAGTAATTCAAGAAGGTTATACAGTTGGTATTTGTGAAAGTTGTGGAAACTATTCAGAAAAATTGGTTTATAAAAATGGAAACTGGCTTTGTGAAAATTGTGCTGAAGAAGAATGATAAAAATAGAATTTTTTTATAAACCTGTTAAAGAATTTTTAAAACCTGTTGTTTCTGTAGATGAAACTTTTTCGATTAAAAAAACTGTTGAGATCATTCTTAAAACTGATACACGAAGGATTCCTGTAGTTAGAGGAAATGAGTTGGTTGGAATAATTACAACTACTGATATACTTAACGCTTTTTTAAGAGGTGAGGATTTTAACCAATTTGTTTCGAATATAATGATAAGAGAAGTTATAACTTGTCAAGTTAATAATACTTTAGAAGAAGTTCTAAAAATAATGAAAATTTCGAGGAAAGGTGGTTTACCAGTTTTGGAAGGAAAGAAACTGAAAGGAATAATCACTGAAAAAGATTTTGTGAGATTACTTCCTTTTAAACCTTATGGTGTTAAAGTTTCTGAGCTCATGACCAAAAAACCATTTTTCTTAAGAACAAACCTTTCCCTTCTTGATACTTTAAAAATCATGGTGAACACTGGTTACAGAAGGTTTCCTGTTGTTGAGAATGAAGAAGTAGTGGGAATAATAACCAATCAAGATTTGTTAAGATATTTATGGCAGAATGAATTTAAACTTCAAGCTTTGGACGAAGAGATGAAAAAAGTTATGAGTAAAAATGTTTATTCAGTTCAAGTTAATGCTGATTTGGGAGAAGTTTTAAAACTTATGAGAGAAATGGATATAGGGGGTTTGGTAGTATTAGATGGAAAACAGTTAGTTGGTATAATAACAGAAAGAGATATTTTGAATTGGATAGGTTGAAGAGGTTAATAGATTTTGCTAATCGTTCAAGAATAGTTTTTATTGTGGAAGGAAAAAGAGATGAATTGGCTTTAAAAAAGTTTGGTTTTTTAAATGTTGTTTCTATTTCAGGTAAAAGCTGCGAAAGGGTTGTGAACGAAATTCTGAAAAACAATTTTAAAGAAGTCACGATAGCAACAGATTTTGATGAAGAAGGAGAGATTTTAAGATTTAAATTAAGATTTTTACTTCAGAAACATAAAATTAAAATCAATTCTTTCTACCTAAATTTTTTAAAACGTTTTAAAATTGTGAAGATTGAAGAGCTGAACTCTTTGCTAAAGGAAATTTTTCAATAACTATGTAATTAGGACCTTTTGGACTTAGCTTACTTTCAAACAGGGTTATTTCCTCTACCTTGAACTCAGCCTTAAAATTAATAAGCTTTGTTTGGCGTATTACTTCATTTTTATCAAAAACATTTTTAACTCTTCCTAAAGTTAAATGTAAATCTTTTGCATCTCCATCAATTCTTTCAACCAATTCTTTTTGCAATCTTTTTAGTTCGTTGGCAAAAACTTCAAACGCTATTACTCTAATCCAATTTTCATTAGGTATAAGTTTAATCTTTTCAATTCTAACAATTTCGCTTTCAAATTTTTGACAAAATTTTCTTAAAATCTTCTTTATTCTTCTTATTTCATCCATGTTTTTTTCTCCTAAAAAGATTAAAGTTATGTGTAAATTAGGTTCTTCAACCCATTTAGCTTTTAAAGGTAATTTCCTTAATCTTTCTTGAACTTTAACTAGGCTTTTTTTTAATTGGAAAGGTAAATCTACTGCAACAAAAATTCTAGGCATAATTTTTTATATTAAAAAACTCAATTTTAAATAAGTGGTTTTATGGAGACAAGGATAAGAGCCGCTGATGTTATAGGAAAAACTATAATAAGTGAAGAAAGCGGTAGAAAGTTTGGAGTTGTTGGAAATATCGAGTTTGTTGCAGAAAGTGGTGAATTATTAAATCTAGTTGTTGAACAACCAACCAAATATCTATCGGACTTCAATCTAAAAACCAATGAAAAAGGGAATGTTTTGATTCCTTTTAGTGCTGTAAAAAGTATTGGTGACTACATAATCGTTAGTGAGAACGAGCTTGTTTAAAATTTTATTTTAACTTCATCTATTCTCCAATTTGGGTTTATTTTATTTTTTATACTGGACCAAGCATGCTTAAATGCTAAGATACCAGTCCAAGCTATCATTGCACCATTATCTTGAGCAAACTCTTGAGGAACAACCTTACATCTAGCACCTCTTTCTTTACACATGATTTTCATCATAATTTGCAATCTTTTATTTGAAGCAACTCCTCCAACCAATAAAACTTCTTTTTTAGCTGTGTGAGCTAAAGCTCTTTCAGTGACTTCAGTCAGCATTGCAAAACAAGTTTCTTGAAGAGAAAATGCAATATCTTCTTTTTTCTTACCTTTCTCCAAAAGTTCTATAGCTTTGGTTGCTATTCCGGAAAAAGAGACATCCATTCCTTTAACACAATAAGGTAATTCAACCCACTTTCCTTTTTTTGCTAATTCTTCTATGTACTTTCCACCAGGCATCGGATAACCCATGGCTCTTGCAACAACATCTAAACAATTTCCTATGGGAATGTCTAAAGTTTCACCAAAAACTCTGTAATGTTTTTCAATCAGTGAAACTATTTGAGTGTTTCCACCAGAAAGATAAACTATTACAGGATCTTTTAACTTACATTTTAGTTTTCCTATTTCAACATGGGCCACGGCATGATTTACTTTAACGATCTTCTTTTTTCTTCCAATCTTTTCAGCAAAATTTGCACCTACCAATAAACAAGGAGGTAGACCAGGACCTGCTGCGTAAGCTATTAAATCTATATCTTTCAAATTTAATCCAGCCGTTTCTAAAGCTTTATTCAGAACTTCTTCCTTAACCTTTTCATGATGTTCTTTTGCTTCGTTTGGAACTATTCCTTTTCCCGTAGGAGGAATGTAAACATCTTTTTCATTCGCTAAAATTTTACCATTTTCATCAACTATTCCTATTCCAAAAGTGTGAGCAGTACTTTCTATACCTAAGCATATCATACTTTAATTTTATTTTAACTGAACTTAAAATTATGGAAATTGAAAGGTTGAAAGATTTTGGTTTTGATGAAAATTTGATTAACAAACTAAAAAATCTGGGTATAAAAAAACTTTATCCATATCAGGCAAAAATAGTAAAAGAAGGACTTTTCGATAAAAATTTAATTTTATTCGTTCCAACAGCTGCTGGTAAAACTTTGATTGCAACACTTGCAATTTCAAAGATTTTAAATAAAGGAAAAGCTTTATATGTAGTTCCTTTGGTTGCTTTGGCAAACGAAAAGTATGAATATTTTAAAAGAATTTTTCCAGAACGAAAGGTAGCTTTGTCGGTTGGAGATTATGATTCTGCAGATCCATGGCTTGCTAATTACGATTTAATAATTTGCACAACTGAAAAATTGGATTCTTTGATAAGACATTCAGCAGATTGGTTGCTGGATTGCAAACTGGTAATAATCGATGAAATTCATATGCTTAACGATATTAAAAGAGGACCAACCCTTGAAATTCTAATTACAAAATTACTTTATTTGCTTCCAAAGATTAAACTAATAGGTCTTTCTGCAACCATTAAGAATAGTAGAGAAATTGCAGAATGGTTAAGAGCAAATCATTTTTCAACTAGTTTCAGGCCAGTGGAATTGTTTGAAGGAGTAGCTTTTGATTCAAAGATAAAGTTCTTTAATCCTTCCAGGGAATATGAACTTTCAACTAATCTTAGTTTAGATGCTGCAATAGTTCAAGATACTTTAAGAAAGAAAAAACAGATTTTAATTTTCACTTCAGCACGTAAAAATGCTGAAACTCTAGCAAAGAAATTAGTTTCGGTAGTTAAACCTTGGTTGTCAAAGAATGAAAAAGAATTTTTAATAAAAATTTCTAATGAAATAGAAAATGTTTTAGAAGTTCCTACGAAACAATGTAAAGAGTTAGCTAAATGTGTGAAGAATGGAATAGCATTTCATCATGCTGGATTACTTCCTAAACAGAGAAAGTTAGTTGAAGATAATTTTAGAAATGGTTTGATAAAAGTTGTAGTTGCAACTCCTACTTTGGCAATGGGTGTCAACTTACCAGCTTTCAGAGTAGTTTTAAAGGATATTAGAAGGTATTATCCTGGTGTTGGAAAAGTTTTAATTCCAGTTTTGGAGTACAAACAATTTGTTGGAAGAGCAGGAAGACCAGGTTATGATGAATGGGGAGAATCCATAATAATTTGCAAAACAGAAGAGGAAGCTCTTCAACTTGCTGAAAAATATATTTTTGGTGAGCCAGAAGAGATAACTTCAAAACTTGCTTATGAACCAATGTTGAGAATGCATTTGCTAGCTTTGATAGCAAACTCTTTTGTTACAAATTCTAAATCTATGAAAAATTTCTTCAAAAAAACATTTTTTTATTTTCAGTATGGTGATATTTACTATATTCAAGAAAAATTGGAAGAGATCTTAGAAAATTTAAAAGAATGGAATTTTGTGGTAGAAAAAGACGGTAAGATAGAAGCCACTATTTTAGGAAAAAGAGTTTCAGAGTTGTATTTAGATCCTTTGACTGCTCACAATTTCATTCGAGGTTTAGAATTGGTTAAAGAAAAGAAAGTAAATGAGATCTCATTCTTACAACTAATTACAAATAGCTTGGAAATGAAACCTTTGCTAAATATTCGTTTAACAGATCTACCAGAAATCTCAAATTTTATCTTAGAAAACCAACATTGTTTTTTACAAGAAATTCCTGAAGAATTTGAAATGAGTTATGAAGATTTTTTAAAAAGTGTGAAGACTGCACTGTTATTAAAAGATTGGATAAACGAAATGAGTGAAGATGATATTTTAACTAAATACAACGTTACCCCTGGAGAATTGAGGGTTAGAATAGAAATCGCAGATTGGTTACTGTATTCTTTGCATGAATTGGCTCTACTTTTAAAGCACAAACAGGTTTTAAATTTTTTAAGAAAACTGAGGATTAGAGTCCAAAATGGAATAAAAGAAGAACTAATACCTTTGATAAAGTTGAAAGGTATAGGTAGAATTAGAGCAAGAAAACTTTACAACTCTGGCTTAAAAAATTTGAAGGATTTGAAGGAAATTTCTCTAGAAAGATTAGCTGCTATAATAGGAGAAAAAATCGCTTTAAACATTAAAAAACAATTAGGTGAAAATTTGGAAGTTAAACAGGAAAAACAAAAGACTTTAACCTTTTCTTGAGAAGAAAACTAAAAAGGTTAAAGTTTGTAAAGGATTTATCAAGAAAATGTTAACTAAGACACCGATATAAGGAATTGAAGAAACTAAACCGGCTAAAATTGCAAATATTATAATTATTCCTAAAACTTGCAAATAGTTCTTTTTTACAAGCTCTATACTTTTTTTAATACTTTCCAAAATTTTTTGTTTTTTTAAAATCAAGTAAAAGTTTGAAAATGTGAAGAGTATTGAGATTAAGACAAAGGGAATGAGTGCAATGAAAAACCAAACTAATGCAACAATCACATTATTTTTTAATAAAAAGAGAGCTGGTATTTCTAATACTCCAAAAAGAGCTAGTAGGCATAAGCCAACGATCAAATTCAAAATTATAATCTTTAACCAAAAATTCTTAAATGTGATAAATATTGTTTTTATCTTTGCTTTTTTCTTCAATGCTTCTTCATAAAATGCAAGCATCGAAACTGCGAAAAGAATTGATAATAAAATTGTAAGAACAATTCCAATAATTAAAATACTTCCACTAATTAATAAATTTGCAAGTGAAAAGGTTTGAAAGGAGAAGAAAGCCAAGGGGCTAGACAAAAGACTTATGCCTAAAGGAATTAAAGAAATTATGTTAACCAAAATTAACGCAATCAAAATTTGCCAAAAATTTTTTTTATAAGTTTCCCAAGCTATTGAAATGAATTTCGAAATTTCTCCCATAAAATTAATTTGTTTCCCAACTTTAAATATTTTTTAAGTTTATTTTTTAACTTTTAATTGAGAAGATGTCTTTGGATTTAAGTTATACAAAATCAAATAGGAGAAAATTTTATTTAACTTTAAGTAGAGAAAGGGAAATGGAAGATGCTTTAACTTTAGTGTCTTACTTTTCTTCGCCAATTCTTGATATTGGTGCAAGCGAAGGAAAAACTTACAGGATTTTCAAAAAACTAGGTTTAAGTAACGACTACATAATGACGGAATTGGATAAAAAATTGGTTTTAACTCTTAAACGAAGATTTCCAGAGGCTAATGTAGTCCAATGTTCTGCTTCATATCTTCCTTTCAGAAAAAATTCTGTAAACACACTATCTTTGAACGTGATAAATTGGAAACCAATTGATCAAGAACGACATCTTTTTGAATTAGAAAGAATTTCCAAAGAAATTTTTGTCATCTCTCTCTATTCCAAACTAAAAAGTTTTGAAGAATTTAAACAGTACTTAAAATTTTCAAGAAAATTGGTAAAATATTGTAAAGAAAATTTCATGCTATTTAGTAAATATGAAGATGAAATAGGAATTTTAGATCTTTATGTGAAAATAAAAAATCATGAGTGGGGGCGCTGGGATTTGAACCCAGGTTACGGGCTCCCAAAGCCCGCGTCCTAGCCAAGCTAGACGACGCCCCCTCAATAGATTTCTAATATTATTTTTACTTGTTTATCTTTCTCTTTCAATTTCTTCTTCAACTCTTCTTTTAAATCTTTAACTCCTCTATTGCTCAAGATTGCTACGGTACTATCATCTATCTTATCATCTCTTCTTATAGAAATCGATTTATCGTCTTTAAGTTTTAAATCAGCAGAACCAAAAGCTATAATAGTATCTTTTATTCCATCTACTTCTATTATCACATTGACCATCTTACCTTTTCTCAATTCATTTTTAAATTCTGTACTCAAATCTTTAGCTCCTTTATCAGCTTTTATTGCAAATGTTGAATCATCAATTTTTTCCTCTTTTGTGATTTTCAAACATTTCTCATCTTTTAGTTTGAGTTTTTCACTTGTAAAAGCTTTTATTTCTTCTTTTACTGGTCCCCTTCCAAACAAAAGTTTCCATCCACTACCTTCAGGAACATAAAAACCACTTTCACTGAAATAAATCATTCCCTTACTCTCAAGTACTTTAAAAACTTCCTTTATTCTTTCTGGTGTTAAATTTATTTCAGCCTCCATAATTATTTGATTGGTTTTGTTATTTATTCTATTTTCCTTGCAAATGTTAAGAAAACAGTATGTAAAATTCCTTTTGTTTTTGGTCTTAGAGTTAGAGTGTATTGCCATTCTCTTACCAAATTTTCAACCGTTTCAATTTGAGTAAATTTATAGTTTTTTAGTTCTTCTCTCACTTCAATAACTTGATTAACATGGGGGGAATAAATCACTAGCCAACCACCTTCTTTTAAACTTGAGTAAGCATATTTTATAACTTTTTTTACATCTTGGATATCAATGGTTATCAAATCAACGTTTTTTTCTTTTAAACCAAGAGTTGCATCCTTTTTTCTTATGATCACGTTCTTTATTCCAAAAAGTTCAAAGTTTTTCTTGCTAATTTCAATAGCTCTTTCATCTTTCTCGTAAGCATAAACTTTTCCAGGATAAATATGTTTAGCTAAAAAAATAGTTAACCAACCAGAACCTAAACCTATGTCTATCACTTTCCAACCTCTTTCTATTCCTACTTTACTTAAGATTAAGCTGAAATCTTTTGGTAAAATAACTTGTTGTAATCTTTTTGCCTTTTCAAAAAAATCTATCCAGTTTGGTTTTACTATAACAAACTCTTTTCCCAAATGTGTTCTAACTTTTGATCCAAACTTTTTGTTTTTAATATCTTCTATTCTTATTATACCATCTTTAGTATGAATATCACTATCTTCAACTTTTACTAAATATCTTGCATCCTTTCCCAAAAGTAAAACCCACACTATTTTAATTCTTTTGCAAGATCTTTTAATCTTTTTATCCTTTCTTCAACTGGTGGATGGGTTGAAAATAACTTCACAAAGGAATCTGTTTTAAAAGGATTTACGATGAATAAATGAGAGGTTGCTGCATTTCCTTGAATTGGTTTAGTTTCCGCAATTTTTGAGATTTTTTCTAAAGCAGAAGCTAAAGCTAATGGTTTTTTCGAAATCAAGGCACCATCTTTATCAGCTTTAAATTCTTCATTTCTTGATATTGCTAATTTTATCAAAGTTGCAGCCAAGGGAGCTAAAAAAAGTAAAGGAAGAAAAAGTAAGTTTTCATTTCTTCTTTGACTGAAAAAAATTGAATACCAAGCAATTTGAGCAATATAAGCGATAGCACCAGCTATGGTTGCGGCCAAAGTGGCAATTAACATATCTTTATTCTTTATATGCGAAATTTCATGTGCTAAAACCCCTTCAATTTCATCTTCATTCAAACTTTTCAATAAAGAATCACTTACTGCTATTGCACTATGCTTAGTATCTCTTCCAGTTGCAAACGCATTTGGAACAGGTAAATTAATTCGATAAATTTTTGGTTTTGGAATTTTTGCTTCTCTACACAATTTTTTAACTATTTCATGTAACTTTGGATTTTCATCTTTTTTGATTTCTTTAGCACCATACATTGCTAAAACTATTTTGTCTGAGTACCAATAAGTCGTGAAATTGAATACCAAAGCGGTTAAGAAAAAGATTGTCATCCCAAAAGTTCCTGCCCAAATAAAACCTATCAAAAGAAAAATTCCAGTTAGTAAAGTTAACAATAAAAAGGTTTTAAGATAGCTCATCTTAAATTTAATTAATTCTTGAATTTAAAAATTTTCTGATGGAAAGCTTATTTTGGGTAGGTTTGATTTTAATCTTTATAGGAATCTTACTTTTATTTTTAAGTTTAATTTTGAGCACAGAAAAGAAAAAAGTAGAAGGAGGTTTCATATTCTTCATAGGTCCAATTCCGATAGGTTTTGCAACTTCAAAGGTAGTCTTTTTTATATTACTGATTTTTTCTTTAACAATTTTGATCATTTTCCTGATTTTGCTGAAAATCTTTTAATGATCAAGTGAAGATTTTCGATTAAATCCGTTGGTAGCATAGATTCTCCAAATTTTTTTGCAATTAATTCACCTGCTTTTCCATTCAACCATGTAGCAACGCATGCAGCCAAAAAAAGTTCAACTTTTCTAGCGACCAATGCACCACATATCCCAGCTAAAGTATCTCCAAATCCTCCTTTAGTCATGAGATTGCAACCACTTTCATTTAAATAAGTTTTTTCTCCATTTGAAACAACATCTATATAACCTTTTAAAACCACTATGATTTCTCCATCAACTTTTTCTTTAACTTTTTTTAACCATTTTTCAACTTTTTTCCTTCTATCTTCTACATCATTTTCAACCTTAATTCCAGTTAACTCAAAAAATTCATTCGCATGAGGCAAAAGTATCGCTCTTTTTCCTTCTAAAACTTCTAAATCTAAAGGTAAAGCTCTTAAGGCATCAGCGTCTAAAATTAGCGGTAAATCAACTTTTCTTATCAATTCAAGTATAGCTTGTTTTGTTTCAATCTTTCTTCCTAAACCATTTCCAATAACCAATGAACCAATCCTTCTTTCTTTTAAAAATTTTAAGATTGAATCAACATCTTTCACACTCAAAAAATCATTTTTTAGAGGAAAAGTTATTAGACATGGGGAATAACTTGCTGCAACATCTGCTGCTCTTTTTGGAGTTATCAAGTAAACTAAATCACATCCAGCTCTATAAGCAGCCATTCCAACTAAAATCGGAGAACCTGTATAAATTTTATTACCAGCAACTATTCCAAGTTTACCAAATTGTCCTTTATGTGCCCATTTTTCTCTTTTTCCAAAAATTTTTTTTAAAATTTTTGGAGTAATCTGCATAAAAAAGTTATGAATTTTTTAAATCAAAAAATTTAAAATTTTATAGTTATGAAGGCTTTTATTGCAACAACTTGGATTGGAACTTTTGCTTTAAATGAGGACAACAAAATCATAGCTTGTAGACCATTTTTTGATAAAATTCCATTTATAATAGAAAAATTTGAAAGAAGTAAAAAAGAGTTAATTGAAGAAGAAAAGGAAATAATGGAAGAGTTAAAAAAGCAAAATTATAATGAATTTACCTTTCCATGGGCAAAGAATGGTTACAAAGCAGAAAAAGAAAGGTATGAATGGTTAAAAAACAATTTATTCCAATTGGCAATCGAGCTGAAAATTTTTAAAAACAGGGAAGAATTTAACGCTTTTCTTACTGAAATTGGAATTGAATTTAGTAGAAAAAGAGTTAGAGAATTCGTTGGTAAAGATAGTTTAATAGTTCATGTTGTAGGTTTGCTCGAAGATCTTAACAAAACCATAAATTTATTTGTTGAAAGGATAAGAGATTGGTATAGTTTGCATTTTCCAGAATTGGTTAAAACAGTTGAGGATCATGAAAAATTCGTTAAACTGATTTTGAAATACGGTCATAGAAAAAATTTTGAAGAGTTTGAGGAACTGGCTAAAAAATCTTTTGGAATCGAATTTTCTGAAAAAGATATTGAAATGGTTAAAATATTTACAGAAGAAATTAAAAGGTTGTATGATTTAAGAGAAAAGGTTGAAAGTTATTTGGGACAACTTATAGCTTCTATTGCTCCAAATCTTCAAGCTTTAGCTGGTACTATTCTAGCTGCAAAACTGATTGCGAAAGCTGGAAGTCTAGAAAAATTGGCAAAGTTACCTTCAAGTACAATTCAACTGATGGGTGCAGAAAAAGCTTTGTTTAGGTTTTTACACAAAAAAGGAAAGAGTCCAAAACATGGTTTGATTTTTATTCATCCTTACATTCAAAAAGCTCCAAAGAAAAAAAGAGGAAAGATTGCAAGAGTTCTAGCCGCTAAATTAAGTATGGCAGCCAAACTTGATTGTTTTTCAAAAAAATATGAAGGTGAAAAGTTAAAGAAAGAATTGGAGGAAAGGATTAAAGAAATATTGGAGGAAAAATCATGAACGTTAAACCAACTCAATTCGAAAACATTTTCAAAATAGATGAAAAGTTTGCAACCAAAAACTTAGTTCCTGGAGAAAGAGTTTATGGAGAACAATTGATAAAAATTAATGGAATAGAATACAGAATTTGGGATCCATTCAGAAGTAAGCCAGCTGCAGCTTTAAAAAAAGGTTTGAAAACTTTTCCTGTATGGGAAGGAATGAAGATTTTGTATTTAGGAATAGCTAGTGGTACTACAGCCTCTCATTTTAGCGACATAATAAAAAAAGAAGGAATAATTTATGGAATAGAAATAAGCGACGAACCAATTAAGGATTTAGTTTTGGTAGCAGAAAAAAGAAAAAATATAGTTCCAATCTTAGCAAATGCTAAAAAACCAGAAGAGTATGAAGATTTGATTTTAGATAAAGTCGATTTGGTTTATGAAGATATTGCAGATCCAGACCAAATTAAAATTTTGATTTGGAATGCGGAAAAGTTTTTGAAATCAAAAGGTTATGTTATGATTGCAATAAAAAGTCAGAGTATAGATGTTACAAAAAAACCAAGAGAAGTTTATAAAGAGTGTATTCAAGAACTTAGTAACCATTTTGAAATTTTAGATAAAGTTGAGTTGGACCCTTTTGAGAAAAAACATCTATTTTTGGTTATGCGTTACTGAATTTAAAATATAAGGTTCAAATTTTTTATAAAGTTCACTTAAAGCTTTCACATCTTGTTTACATCTTTCTACTATTTCTTTTGCAGCCTCTTTGTTTCCAGTTAAAAATTTCATGAAATTAAATCCAACCAATCTTGCAGGTATAGTGGGGTTGTATTCAATTTTTAAGAGATTGCAAACTTCTTCCATTGAATTTGAATGAAAGAGGAAGTTTTTTCTTGAAATTTCGATTAAATCAATATGGTTTAAATTAATCAACCAAGAAAAATTTAAACCAAGTTGCAAAGCTCTACCCAAAATAAAAGGTAAATCGTACTTTTTGCTATTCCACCCACAAAGAGTATCATATCCATTTTCTTTAATTTTATTTTCAAACCATTTTAACAATTCAACTTCCTCTTCTGGCTTAGAAATTATTTTTGCTTCTGGTTCACTTTGAGTTAAAGGATCATAAATACCAATGGCAATCAAAATTCCAACAGAAGTCTTAAGTCCACTCGCTTCTACATCGAAAAATAGAATTTTCTTAGACATTCAATCATCTCAAATTGTTCTCATAAAACCAAAAATAGAGTTATTTTTGATAAAATTAACTCTAAACCTTTTAAAACCTCTATCATCGATCATGGTTATTTCTACTTTTGCTATTTCCTTCATATTACCGCCCTAGGATTTGTATGAATAAATACTTTGAAGAAGTTTAAAGTTAGTTGATTTTTATCAATAAAATCAGGTAATCTGTTCACTGGAAAACTTCCTTTACAATTTTTACAATAAAACCTTTTTTCTCCAAACCCATCTATGAACATTATCAACCTTTCACTTCTACATCTTATGCATTTCATGAATTAAAAATACATTTCATAAATATACCTTCATTTCTAAAGAGTAGGGTTCCGGTGTTCCACTAATTTTTTCACTTCATTCAAAAATTCTTTTTCACTTCTTATTTTACTGATTGCAGCAGCAACAGGATGTCCTCCACCTTCTGCTCTAATCCTTTTTGCAATTAATTTTACAAACTCGTTTAAGTCTATCTTACTTTCATTCTTTCTTAGAGATGCTTTCCAATACTTTCCTTCTTTCTGATAAACTATCACAGCACCTTTTTCTTTCTTTGCTAACAAATTTGCTATTAGGCTTGCTAACCTGTACTTACTTTCAATCTTAAATATTTTGAACTCCCCAATTTCAACCTTTTTTCTTTCAAACTCTTCTAACAATCTTTTAACCTCTTTTTTAATTTTTTCAAAACTAGGAAGAATTTTGGGATGTTTAAAAATTATTTCTAAGTTTTTGTTTCTCAGTAAAAATTTTACACAAAATTTAAAGTTTTTACTTTCGATTAAAAAATAGGCTAGAATCTTAATCGCTAAAAAAAGTTTGGAAGTGTAAATCGTTTCTAAACTTTCAATCCATTTCAACTTTTTCAATTTTTTGTACAAATCCAAACAACATTCTATACCTCTATCTGAAAGAGTTCCTATCCCTGCTATGATTGCAATTTTTTCTGATTCAAAGAATTTTTGATAAAGTTTATAACATAAATAACTTACAGGAATATAAATATCCTTATCAAAAATTCTAGGGTTTGAATAAAAAACCTTCTTGTAATATTCTTTCACTTCATGATGATCTATTATCAAAACCTTTGAAAATTTAATCAATTCATTTAAATCTTCAACTTCAATAGTTGAAACATCAGGAATTAAAACAAATTGAGGTTTAGTTTTTTTTATGTGGTTTATACAATCTTTACTGACTTTGAAATTGAATTTTGAAACATAAAATTTTACATCCTTTTTTAATTTTTTTAATAAATCTAACAAGATTACAGTTGAACAAATTGTATCCAAATCATGACCACAAATTATCAGACCTTTTTTTAAATTTTCAATTTCTTTAAAAAATTCTAAAGCCGGTTTTAAAGTTTTTTCAATCAATTTCATTTTTTTCACTTCAATAAGGCTAAGTTTGCTTCTACCATTGAAAGGAAAGAATCTAAAGAATGTAAGATGAAAGCTTCTAGAGTTCTAGGAGGAGTAGGACCATGTTCTCCAAAATGAGAAGCTACTATATGAATTACCTTTTCTGGGAAGTTTCTATGGTAAAGTTCTGCAGTTATTAACATTGTATGATCTAATAAAATATTGCTTGGTTTAGGAATCTCATCTTCTAACAACCATTCATAAGATTTCATAACATCATGCAAAATGGCTGCAGCAATCAAACTATCCAAATCTATTTCGATTCCATAATTTTCTTCTAAAATTTTCGCAGTTTCTATACATAGTTTTGTTAAAGTTATTGTATGATTATAAACATCTCTTATTACTGTTCCATAGCTTGTTGTAAAAAAAGTTTTAACTTTTTTAAAATCTGTTTTTTTATATTTCTTAAATTCTGGGTGAGATGGTTCAGGATTTTTTAAAAAATCTATTACCTTTTTTCTCAAATTTTCATCTTTAATTAGCTTTGCCAATTCTATCAATTCTTCCATAATTTATCTTTTTTGCAAAATTATAAAAAGAAATTAACCAAAAAGTGCACTTAAACCCGCTGCAGCCTCTTCTAAGCTTTTTCCTTCCTCTTCCTTCTTCTCCTCTTCCTTCTTCTCTTCTTTTTGTTCTTGACCTGGTGCTACAAAGGTTATAGCTTGTTGTAAGATTTCATCTATGTTCACTCCTTCTAAGCTAGAAACTAAAGCTTTTATCTTTGCTTCATCAGGCTGAATTCCTACTGCTTCCAAAACTTTTTTAACATTTTCTTCGTTTATTTCCTTTTTTGCAGTATGTAACAACAGAGCTGCGTATGCGTATTCAGACATTTATCCTTCCCTCCAATGCTCTAGCATATTGATGGGCTTTAATTAATAAATATTTTATATTATCCTTGGTTGGCCAATCTATTGCTATCGTAAAATTCAAATAGTTTTGATAACATTTTATCAATTTTTCTTTAAAAGTTTTAACCAGTTCTAAAACTTCTCTTTCATAAATAGTTCTATTTTCGTAAACATATTTTATCCTTAATCCAATCTTTAAAGAAGGGATGTTTAATTTTCTTAAGATTGAAGCTGCTTCAGGGGTTATCACTTCTCCTTTTTTTACTAAAACATGATCTTTCTTTATTACAATTTTTCCCTGCTCTACTCCGACTGGAATTTTTAGTTTAGAAAATTCACTTATAGCTGGACCGGCCATAAGATTTGTAGTTCCGGCTTTGATGAGTATATCTTCTTCTGCAATCTCTCCACCTTTTGCAAAATCTGGAACTTTATTTTCTTCGATTAAATTGAAAAGTTTGAATGGATTTTCTTTTGAAAATATCAAACCTAATGGAAAATCAATTTTTTCAATGAGTTTTTCCAATCCTTTATCAAATTTTTTCATCGCTATGAAAGCTATTCTTTTTTTTACTACTTTAACTTCTGCTTTTTCTTTTAACAACTTTCTTATTTCTTTCAAGACTCTGTTAGGTAACTGAAATAGATCGAATATGGCGATTACAGGATAAGTTTCAAACTTTTTCATCAATTCTTCAACTTGTTTAACTTTTTCTTCCTTTACCACCAAATTCAACCTCCACAGGCGGTCCCATAGTTAGTTTTATCAAAACATTCTTTATATTATTCTTTCCTTTAGGTAATTTTTCTTCCAAAAAGTTTAAAACTGTTTGAATGTTTTCAGCAATTACTTCATCATTCATGTTCTCTTTTCCTACAGGACATTGAATTACAGGAGACTCTTTTAACCTTATCCTTATTGCTTTTTTATGTGTTTCTATTAAGGGTTTTGGATCAGAAGTTAAAATTTTTGGAATTTTTCCTCTAGGTCCTAAAACTTGACCTAAACTTTTTCCTATCAATGGCATAAGTTGTGGTTCAGCAAAGAAAAAATCCGTTGTTTTTGCTAATTTTTTTGCCTCTCTTTTATTACTTCCTAAAGCTTCAATATCTTGACTTTTCAAAACTTTTACTCCTAACTCTTCCTCTTTCAAACTATCTGAAAAAACAACTATGCTAGCTTCTTTTCCAGGATGATGAGGTAGAATTACGATTTCGTTAAATCTATTTTGAGGATTTTTCAAATCAATATCTTTTAAATTAACTATCAGTTCAAAAGTTTGAACAAAATTTCTTTTCTTACTTTTTTCTCTTGCTTCTTTTACAGCTTTCAATATATTTTCCATTTAACCCCTCCTGCCGAAGCAGTAATAACGGGTATAAAATAATATGCATAAAAATACTTAAAAACCTATTGGATTTTATCGTCCCATTTTCCTTCATCAACTTCTTTCAAAATTTCTTTTGGATGTTTTCCTTCAACTAAAATTCCTTGCATGCTAACACAAGTACCTAAAACTTGTTTCACAGCTTTTTTCAAATCTGAAGTTTGTAATTCAGGCAATTTAATCTTTGCAATCTTAACAACTTGTTCAAACTTTAAATTACCAACTGAAGTTTTGCCTTTTTCAATATCTTCTTTCATCAACTTTGCTTTTTCAATTCCCAATTCTTTTTTAATCAAACTTGAAGTAGGAGGGATACCAACTTTTATTTCATAACATCTGGTTTCAGTATCAACTTCAATGGTTACTGGAACTTGAATCCCAGCATATTCTTTAGTCTTTTCATTTATTTCTTTGAAAATTTGAGCAACGTTTAACTTAAGCATACTAAGTTTTGGGCCGCTACTTGCATCAGGAGCAGCTTTTCCACCTTCAACCAGTAATTCAATCTTTTCCTTCATTTTTTCACCTTTTCTATTATCTTAACCAATTCAACACTTACAGTTACTGGAATTGGAACAGCAACATCTAACAATTCAATAGTGCATTCTCTTTTTGTTTTATCGTATCTTACAACTTTTCCTTTTTCTCCCTTGAAAGGACCACCTATTACTTCGACAACATCTCCCAAATCCAGTTCAATTTCAGCTTTTCTTGGTTGTAGGAATTTTTTTATTTCTTCAATGCTCACAGGTTTTTTTAAAACTCCTCTTACAGCAGGTATATCTTTAATCGCTTTATTTATATCTTCTAAATCTCCCTCAACAAAAATATAACCTTTAATCTCTTCTGGATGAACCAAGGCTTTTATGTTTAGATTGTTCTGTTTGGCTTTTGCAGCTATGACTTCCATCACTATATTCTCTCTTCCAATTATTGTTTTTACAGTGTAAATCATGGAACTCAACCCAATAAAATTGTAAATACCAAATAAAATAAAAAGCCTATGAATCCTATCAAAAATGTTCCAACCAAACAAATTTTTAAGGTAAACTTAAAATCTTCTTTGGAAGGTTTTCTTGCAACTTGTAAAATTCTGTGCATATTTTCTAACAAATTTTTTAATTTAAGAAACAATTTCATCTTATCACTCTACAAACTCTATTCCTAACAATTTTTCAACTTCTTCTTTTTTCTTTTTTGTCCAAGGTCTTCCAGCTCCATAGATTTGAGGAGAAGTAACTCCAGTGATTATAACCAAAGTTCTTATTTTATCTCCTAAACTCTTTTCAATTTGAGCACCCCATATGATTTTTGCATCTTGTGCCAATCTTTTTGAAACCATTTCAACTATTTGATTAGCTTCTTTTATGGTAAGGTTTGGCCCTCCAACTACATTTATCAAAGCACCTGTTGCCCCTTCTATGTCAACGGTAATCAATGGATTGTTCAAAGCTTTTTCCACACTTTCATAAGCTCTGTTTTCACTATCACTTTCTCCCATTCCAATCATTGCTAACCCACCTTCACTCATTATCGCTCTTACATCTGCAAAATCCAAATTTATTAATCCAGGTTTTGTAACTAGTTCGGTGATTCCTTTTACTGCGTTAACCAAGATTTCATCTGCAATCTTGAAAGCGGTTATCAAAGAAACATCTGGTACTATTTCAAGCAATCTATCGTTTGGTATAACTATCAAAGTATCGACCACTTTTTCTAATTGTTCCAAACCAAACAAAGCATTGTTCATCCTTACTTTTCCTTCCATTGAAAATGGTAAAGTTACTATTCCAACGGTTAAAGCTCCTAATCTTTTTGCAATGTCAGCAACCACTGGAGCACTTCCAGTGCCAGTACCTCCACCTAGACCACAAGTAACAAAAACCATGTCAGCCCCTTCCAAAGCTTTTTTGATATCTTCTTTATTTTCTCTTGCAGCTTCCATTCCTAACTTTGGGTCAGCACCAGCTCCTAAACCACCTGTCAAATTTTTTCCGATCAAAATTTTTTTATCGGCAACTGTATAAAGCAAGTCTTGAGCATCTGTATTTATTGCAATGGTTTCAGCTCCTTTTATTCCAACTTCCATCAATCTAGTAATTGTATTGTTGCCCGCACCTCCACATCCAACTACTTTTATGATAGTTCTCCTTTTTTTCAAAAATTCTTCAATTACCCTATTTTCTTTCTCCTCTTTTTTTCTTATTTCACTACTTACCAAATGAGCAACTCCCATAGTTTAAATATCGGAGTTCATATCTTTATTCTTTTCGTTCATAGGTTTCTACAAATTCAACTTCTTTTATCTCTTTAACCCATTTGAAGATTTGATCGACTAAAAATTCTTTTAATCTTTCATCAATTTTTCCTTTTATTTTTACCTTTTCATCATGCACTTCTATTTCTGCATCTACAAAATACTTCACTATTCCTTCAACTTTTTCCTTTGTAGTTTCTGCTTTTTTAACTATTTCAACTTCGTAAACCAAAGTTTTACCAGCTAAAGGATGATTAAAATCGATTAGGACTCTCCCCCCTTCAACTTTTATAATCTTTCCTTTTAATCCACTTAAACTAATCCATTTACCGACTTCTGGTTCTATATCGTTTTCCTTAAAAATTGAATAAGGAAATGGTTTTATGAGCTCATTTCTTCTTTCTCCAAAACCTTTTTCAGGAGGAATTTCAACTTCTCTTTTTTCACCAACTTCCATTTTTTCTAAAGTTTCATCTAGACCTTTGATAATGTAGTTACCTCCAACTATCACAGGAACAGGACCATATTTTATTCTTTCATTCCAAATGTTTGCTTCTTTTGCAATTTCTTCTCTAGTAACATCAACTATTTCATTCGTACCTTTTATCTTTCCAACAAAATGTATATAAACTAAATCCCCTTTTTGCATGTTTTTTATTATTTTAGAACATTTTTAAATCTTACGACGTAACTTATAAATCCTTTTATTCATATCAAATAAACATGGCTTGGAAAAGTAAAGATTGGAAAGAATGTTTGAGGGAAGAAGATAAGAAAGAATTAGCAGAAATCCTAGACCTTGCAGCAAAACATAGGTGTGCATACTGTCAGGCAAAAGATGTAAAGATAGCTCAACTATGGTGTGCTTTGTTCGAAGTGTGGAAAGAGCTAAAGGAAGTAAGAGAAAAAGTTGAATTAGTAATCAAACCATTTGAGCACATGGTAGAAATAGGAGAAGCGGCAAAAAGACAAGCAATAGAAGATTTGACGAAAGAATTGATAAGACCAAAAAGTGAAGCAGAAAAAGAGGCTGTAAGAAAGCTAGTAGATAGTTTGATGAAATTCTAAATTTTTTAACAGTTTAAGCTAACAAAGTTTTTATCTAGTTTAGTTTTTATTTTTATTATGGAATGTGCAAATTTTGAATTTAATTTAAAAAATTGTCCTTGTACATGGGAGCCTTGTGATAAAAAAGGATTTTGTTGTAAATGTATATCTTATCATAAAAAAAGAGGAGAATTACCTGCGTGTTTCTTTCCAAAAGAAGTTGAAAGAACTTATGATAGATCTATTAAAAAATTCATAGAGATTCATAAAAAATAAATTGATTCTAACACTTTCAATTGTATTAGAAATTAAGTGATATTTTACATAATTAAAATTATGAATAAATTTGAAATCAAACTTTTTATCACGTTTTTCATATTATTTTCGTACTTTTCTCAATGGAATGATATATGGGATTTCAACTCTTCCTTCGACCTTACTAGAGCGATAGTAGAAGAAAATAGGATTGAAATAGATTCTTATCACACAAACACCCAAACAAAATCTTATTACCAAGGACATTATTATACTCCTATTTCACCTTTTCTTTCTTTTGTAACTACTTGGATTTACTTTATCATCAAACAATTTACAACATCTATTTTTACTCAAGAATTTTTAATCGTTGTTTTTTCTAATCCAATATGGGGAGCACTTTCAATCATTTTAATTTACAAACTTGTAGGTAAATTTACTAAAGATGAAAAAATTAAATTAATAACAACTTTGAGTTATGGGTTAGGTACATCTATTTTTCCCTATTCCTTAGGATTCTATATATATCCCTTGGCAATTCTTTTAATTTTGGTAGCGTTTTATCTTCTTCTTCAAGAAAAACTAACTATAACTAAAAATCCTAAAGTATTCTTTTTGAGTGGTATCCTTTCCGGATTAAGTTATATAATTTATCCAACTTCCATTTTCCTAAGCTTTTTACTTTTTCTTTACGGATTTTTTATAAACAAAAGATTGATCTGTTTTTTTATTTTAGGTGCTTTTATAGGAATATTACCTTTAATATGCTACAACTATGTTATTTTTAGAAAAATAGAAATTTATTCGTTTACTATTTTTCCAATTCTTTTTCATGTAAGTGGAAAAGAAGAATTTTTGATATCCTTCACTTCTTTCATGCCTTTTCTTTCTTTTTTACAATCTAGAATATCTTTTGCTTATGAAAATTTTAAAATTTTACCAAGAATTCTTTTTTATCCTTGGAACGGTGTGTTCTTTTATTATCCAATTTTGTTTTTAGCTTTTATTGGTATAATGAGGATGTGCTGGAATAGAAACTTAGAAGGTTTTGTTATTCTTTTCCTCTTTCTTTTTATATGGTTTTATGCTTCAATTTTTAGGTGGTGGGGAGATTACTCTTTTGGACCTCGTCGCTTTTTGTTAGTTATACCTTTTTTAATTCTTGGATTACCTTCACTTATTAATAAAATAAGTTACAAAATAGTTATACCATTTTTTATATGGAGTTGTTTTGTAAATCTATTGAGTTTACAACCTTGGATTTCTTTAGATGTAATACCCGGTATAAACGAGACTTATCAAGAAAAAATCGAAAATTTTGAAATAATTAGAAATCCAATTTTTGAAGATTTTCTTCCAACTTTTCTCAAAGGAGGTCCAAGAAGTCCTCTTTGTGAGAATTTAATCCTTTATCAAAAAATTTGTATAAGAATTGATGAAGAAACTAGTTATCCACCACTCATTTTAGACAAAAAATTTGAAAACAAATTAAAACCTTTTTTGTGCACAATTCCTATAGGGATTATTTTATCACTTTTATGGAGTAGAGAGATTTTTTCAAATGTGAAGAACTTAAAATGCCGGGGGTGGGATTTGAACCCACGCAGGGACTAACCCAGCAGGTTTCCTATCATTAACTCAAAGCTCAAGTGACCTTGAGCCTGCCGCCATTGACCAGGCTAGGCGACCCCGGCTTAAATTAAATTACATCACTTGAAAATTTTAAATTTAAGTTCTTTTAAAAAATGTTGTTTTTTAGTTTTTTAATCTGTTTTAAAAATTCTTTGGTTCTTTTTTTCAATTGGTCAATAGATAAGAGAAAAATTTGTTCTGAAGTTAGACCACAAGCACTTTCAAGGTTGAATATGAACTTTTTATTTTCTTTTTTAAATCCAACTATTGCTCCTTGCCATTTTGCATGATCTTTACCAAAACCTAATTGTGCATAAGCTTCTAATTCTAACTCTTCATCTTCAAATAATTCAACTATTGGAATGTTTTCATAAACAGGTTTCACATCGGGTGCATTACTTTTTAAATCTCTACTGTAAACCATACATGGACCTTTTTTTCTCAAAACAAATTTTACTTGACATAAAGAACAACCCTTTCCACCACATTTACATTCTTCTTTCAAATTGTACAATTTTGGATCAAAACTTAAAGGAATCAAACCTAATCTATGGGCTAAAATTTCATCATTCAAAACAGAATCATTCTTTATAAAATCAACAATCTCTATTGCCATGGTTGGAATTTCCATCATCATAGTTCTTCTCAAAGCATTTGCAAAATTTTCATCTATTCCACTTATTTCAAATTTCATAGTTCTTTCATCCTTTTCCAATATTTGAATTTCCATATAATCACCTTTGAATTTACTAAATATTTAAACTCTTCTACCCCTCCTTCCACCTTTTGGTCTTAAACCATAACCATGTTGAATTGGAGTAACATCTTCAATCAAAGCAATCTTTAAACCAGCTCTTGCTAAGGCTCTTATGGCTGCTTGAGCTCCAGGACCAGGGTTTTTAGAATATTGAGAACCTTTTGCTCTAACTCTTATGTAAACTCCAGTAATTCCTTTTTCTAAAGCTTCTTCAGCAGCTTTTTTTGCTGCTAACATTGCAGGAAAGGGCATTCCTTCTTCTCTATCCTTATCTGTCATCATTCCACCACTATATCTTGCAATAGTTTCACAACCTGTAATATCGGTAATGTGAACTATGGTATTATTTTTTGTACTGTAGATATGAGCTATTCCCCAAACTTCTTTTTTCTTGCTCATATCTTCACCTCAATCTTATCTTCTTCCTCTTTAGGAACTAAATAACTTGGGAAAGTAACCCTTCTTCCTTTAACAAAAACATGACCATGAACTATTAGTTGTCTTGCATGCTTTGGAGTTCTCGCTAATCCTTTTTGATAAACAACAGTTTGCAATCTTCTTTTCAAAATGTCTTCAACAGTTAAACTTAAAACATCATCTAAGGTATTTCCATTTTCCATTATTCCCATTCTTTTCAATTTTTCTATTAGTTGTTTTTCCAAAACTTCATTTTTTTCAGCAGCTAACCTTCTTGCTAATCTTCTATATTTTCTCAAAATTTCTTCTGCTTTCCAAATTTCTCTTTTTCTTCTTAATCCATATTTTTTCATCAATTCTTTTTCAGCTTCAATCCTTTCTTTATCAAAAGGTTTTTTAGGTCTTTTGTAAGTTTTTTTTGATCTTCTCATAAAACTCACTTCTCTTTCTTTTTAGGAACTTTTATCCTTTTTCCTCTTCTAAAAGTGCCTCTTAATCTTCTCCCCCTTACAGGTAAACCATACATGTGTCTTATTCCTTTCCAACTTCTCAATTCCATTTCTCTTTGAATATCAAATTTCATCTTTATATCAACTTCATCCCCAACCAAATGAAAATCTTCACCACTTTCCAAATCTTTTCTTCTGTTTAATAAATAACTTGGAATTCCATAAGATTTTGGATCTTTCAAAACAGCTTCAATCCTTTCAATTTCTGCATCACTGAGTTCACCTAATTTTTTTTCTGGATCAATCTTGGCAGCCCAAACTACAGCTCTTGCAAAGGTATGACCAATTCCTTTTATCTTCTTTATAGCTTCCACTACCTTCTTTTTACCATCCAAATCAGTATTTGCAATTCTTACTATTTCTCTCATCTTAATTCAATTTAACATAAATACTTAAAAATATTTTCTCATTTTGAAAGATTTAAAAAAAGAAATTAAAATTAAAATCATGGAAGAGTTTGACAGAGAAGGGATGCAAAGTCGATCAAAAAGTTTTCAAAAAGATGTTTATCTACTTAAAGAATTAGAAAACAAAGCACCAAAGTTATTTGGTATACCAACAGGTACAAAATTGGATGAAATGTTTTACAAAGTTGAAGAAATTGAAGGAAAATTCGTTAAAAAACCATTGGGAGGAATTCCTTATAGAGCTGTTCTAAACATAGTTGGTTTACCAGATACAGGTAAAAGTGTTTTTGTTGAACAGTTTGCAACCTATCAAGCAGGGAATGATTATAAAGTGCTTTTTGTAACTTCAGAAAGTCCAGCAGAATTTCTGTATTCATCTTTAAAAGAAAAAGCTAGGGCATTGGGTTTTGATTTTTCAAGAGTTGAGAATAATGTTGTGGTAATCGATGCTTCACAAGAAGATTTATTAAGAGAAAATGTTTTTTCTTTAATAAAAACAATGGAGTTTGCAATAAAACGTTATAAAACAACGGTAACCATTATCGATTCAATTACTGGGTTTTATGAACACAAAGAAATGCTTGCAAGACAAATAGTTAGAAACGTTTTTAACTGTTTAAAAAGAAATGGACAAACAGCTTTATTGGTTTCTCAAAAACGTTCAAGTCAAGGAGCAGAAACAGCTGAAGCTGCTGGAGGTTTAGCAGTTGCCCATATAGTTGATGGAACTATAGTTTTTGATNAAAAGTTAATAGAAACAAGATGGGATGAAAACCTGTATGGTTTGCCAATAGGTGAAATTCTAAGAACTGTTAGGATTGATGGTTGTAGACTAACAGGACATGATACAAACAGTTGGATAATGGAAATCACTGAAACAGGTTTAATCAATATAAAAGAAAGATTAAAAGATTTTATTAAAAGGAGGAAATGATGGAGATAATAAAGTTAGAATCTAGCGAAAAGGATATTGATGAAATGGCAAAAAAAGTATTCTTTGAAGCGATAGAGTTGATAGGTGGTCTAAAAAAATTGGTTGAATACAGAAACTTAACGTGGTTACCTAGTTTAGCTCAAGCCGCCTATGTAGTAGTTTTAAAAAATGAAGCTTTTTTAACAGCTAGTGAGATAGCAGTAAAATTAGGAAGTACAAGAGAAACAATTGAAAGAATTTTAGAAAGTAAGGAAGAAGAAGTTGAGAAATTTATTAAAAAAGAATTAGAAAAAGTTGATGAACATAAAGCTGGCGGTTTAGCAAAACTTGCTTACAAAAAATTGAAAGCAGAAGGTTTTGAAAAGGTTGAATTACCCAAGACTCATGCAGAACAAATAGAAGAATGTTTGGAAATAAGCTTTGTTTGGGCAGCATGGGTTTTAATGAAAATAAAAGGACTGAATTTTCCAGTCGGAAAGGAAGTTTTAAAAGAGAGGTTAAAAGGAGCGACATTAAAAGGTAAAACGATAGAAGAAATCTTAGATCAATTAGAATATCCAATAAAATCACCAGCAGACTTGTTAAAAAAGATGAAAGAAGTCCTTAAACAACTTTAACTTTTTTTTATTTTTTATTTCCATCCAAATTTTATCAAATTTTTAACGAGCTAGTAAATTTTTCTTAAAAAATTGTTTGTTAATTCTAAAAGATTGATGGACCGGCCGGGATTCGAACCCGGAGCCTCCGCCTTTTCGAATATTTGCCGAGGCGGCGATCTACCATTGATCTACCGGCCCTCAATATTGCTTAATTTAAAGAAATTTAAATTTTTAGATACTTGTTTTTCTATAATTTTCAATTGCTTCACAAGTTTTTTTAACATGACAGCCTTTACAAACTTTCTGTCTAAAATTTAGTAAATTGCTCATTCTTGGAATAAAATTTGATTTTACCATCTTTCCAATACTTCTTTTCAAATTTAAAAATTCTTTTTTGTGTTTTTCTGTAATCTCAACATCAAGCACAGTATTCGAGCCAAAATAAATTATGTAGCTCTTGTTGACTTTTTTTCTGAAATAAGATTCAACCAATAGAGCTTCACCAAAACTTTGGATCAAATGTTCTTTTCTCAATTTTTTTATCTTTCCTAATTTTATATCTATCGGAAAAATTTCTCCATTTTTTATCGCTATTAAATCAGGTTTACCTATTATACCATTCTTTATACTTTCAATCAATTTTTCTGAAAGAACTTCTTTAATATTTTCTTGTTCAAAAAATTGCAATAAATTCTTCAAAAAATTTTCTAAATCTTCTTTTTTCAAAGTTAATTTACCTTCATACTTTTTGAATGTTTTTTCAACACATTCTTCAAGATTAGGTTCAGGTAATTTTTCTACAAATAATTTAACAGCATAATGAACAGCTTCTCCATCCCATACATTACCTTTTTCTTCTTTTTGTTGTTTAGCTTGAATAACTTTTTCTAACCACAATCTTCTTGGGCACAAATAAAATTTTGCAACATCGAGAGGAGTTACGAAAACTTTCTTAACCTTTTCTATTCTTTTTCTTACCATCTCTTTCGTTTTTTCTTCAATTTCATCTAAATTTTTCAAAATTTTTATTTTGCCCCTTTCCCCTTCACAATAATTTTTCTTTTCTAGATCTTGCAAAATTAGAAAGATTAAATCGCTTGAAGAAACATTTGCTCTAAAGCATTCAAGTAACAACTTTTCTAAATAAACCTCTTTTCCTTCAAATTTTTTCAAAATTTTGAAAACAAGAGAGATCTCTTTGTCTTTTTCTTCTAAACCTATTCTCATTAAAATCACCTTTATTTCTCAATCCATTTTAACTTCCTTGGATCTTTCCCCATAAAAAAGTATTTTTCACACTTACTGCTACAAAAATAGAAAATTCTGCCATCATTTTTTACAAACATTTTTCCTCTTCCTGGTAAAATTTCTTTCTTGCAAAAAGAACATTTCACTTACCTTACCTCCAGTTTTTCTGCAGTTTCCATCTCTGTTTCTCTCAACATCAAAATATCTTTAACTCTTACAGGACCAACTACATTTCTTATCAACACCCTACCTTTATTTGGACCTTCCAAAACTTTACATCTAACTTGAGTAACTCCTTTTACTCCACTTCTTCCTAAAATTTCTATGACTTCGGCTGCATACGCATCCTTCATTTTCTCACTTTCTCAAGTTCTTGGATTATTTCTTGAACTAAATCCTTAGCTTCACCTTCTTCTATGATGCATGCACTGGCTGCAGCAACTTCAATGCCAGCTGCTTTTCCAAGTTCTTGCTTACTTGGAACGTAAATGTATGGAATTTTCTTTTCTTCACAAAGTGGAGGTAGATGCATCACAATCTCTTCAGGTTCAACATCTTCAGCAATGTACACGAGCTTTGCTTGGTTTCTGTCTACAGCTTTTGTAGTTTCATTAGTACCTTTTTTTATTTTTCCAGTGTTTCTAGCTATTTCTAAAGCTTGCAAAGCTTTTCCAACTAATTCCTTTGGAACTTCAAACTTCACATAGGATTTCATCTCCAATTCACCCCCATTTCTTACAATACTATTTATGACTAAAATATAAAATTATTTCCTTTCCCATCTTATCAATCTTACAGAATCCTTTTCTAACCAATTGTACCAATTTTCCTTCTTTTTCATTTCTCAAATTTTTTTCAATTAAAACCTCAATTTCTTTAGCATCTGGTAATACAATCTTTGCTTTTAGATAAGGTTTACATAACCAATGAATTTTTTGTAAACTTTTTTCAACTTTTGTGCTTAAAAATTCGCTTTCTTCTTTCAAAATCACTTTACCTAATCCAATCAATCCAACTTCTCTGTTTTTAAAAATTTCAAAATCTTCTTTTTCTATTAAAATTTCATTCCAATCAATAGAAAGTTCTTTGTATCTTTTTTTCTCTGGGTGAACTTTAAGTTTAATTTTAGTAAAATTTGGTGGATTAACAATTTTTATTATTTTTGGTTGAAAAATTGCAAAATAACGATTTGCAATTTTGTCTATATGTTGCCTATTTATGCTTTCCAGAGTTTCAAATTCTATTTCAGCATCTGCTTTTGAAATACCTGTTTTCAAAATAAAATCTTTAATAGCTTCTGGAACAAAACCCCTTCTTTTCAAAGCCGCTAAAGTTACTAATCTAGGATCATCCCATCCTCTCAATTCTTTCTTTTTCATCAATTCCCTGATTTTTCTTCCAGAAGTTAAAGCTCCTTTTATGTTCAATCTTCCAAACTCAAAAGTTAAAGTTTTCCATCCAAACAAACTTCTTAAATAATCTTGCAATTCTTTTCTTATTTCAAATTCCTTGCTTCTAAATCTATGAGTAACTCTTTCCCAAACATCCATCAAACTTGTTGCAAAATCATAAGTTGGCCATACTCTGTAATTTTTTCTTGGATGTTTATGATCTATAACACGCATCAGCACAGGGTCTCTCAAAGTAGCGTTTTCACTTTGCATATCTCCTTTTAACCTTAAGTTTGCTTCTCCTTCTTTAAACTCTTTTAACATCTTTTCCCACAAATCCAAGTTTTCCTGAACTGAAAAATTTCTATGTTCACATTCCTTTTGTTCCCATCTCAACTTTTTTATCCTTTTTTGTTTACACAAACAAACGTAAGCTAAATTTTTCTTTATCAAAGTTTCAACTGCTTCATAAAATTTTGGGATGAAATCGGAAACATAATCTATTTTATCCCATCTTATTCCTAACCATCTCAAACCCTTGATAAATTCTTTGTAATAAACTTTTTCAACTTTTTTTGGATTATTATCCTCAAACCTTAAGATGAATTTACCTTGATATTTTTTTGCGTAAATAAAATTTAGAAAAGCAGCTTTTGCATGTCCTAAATGAGGATATTTACTAGGCTCAGGAGGGAAGGCAGTTATAACCTTTCCTTTTTCAGCTTTAGGCAATTCTGGTAATTCCTCCTTTTTTTCATTTAACTCAATCTTTATTCCTTTTTTTTCCATTAGTTTTTTCTGTTCTTCCAAACTCAGAGAATTCACTTCTTTTACGACTTCTTTCACAATTTCGACAACTTTTTTTATTTCTTCCTTTAACTCAGGTTTTTCTGCTAAAACTTTTTTTATCACTATATCCTCTTTAGTTTTTCCTTGGTATAAAAAAGCGTTTATCAAAGCATGCTTTAAAATCAATTCTTTTAACTCCATAATAAATATTTAGCTAATAAAAAAGAAGAGTTGCACAACCTTGATAATCAAAATTTTTTTGGACTATTGAATGTTTTTCCAATTTAACTTTTTTTACACCTAAAATCTTTAATGCCTTTATTAAAATAGTAACTGTTGCCCATCCACAAAATCTTCCAACTTCTTTTATTCTATTTAAAAATTCTTCCAAGTCCAATTTTAAGATTGAATTCAATATTTTTTCATCCATCTCTTTCACAACTATCTCATTCCCTTTAAAAAGATTAAAAGTTGCAATAACCTTAAAATCTTCATTCTTTTTCAAAAAATTTCCAATCTTTTCAGCTACTTCTAACAAATCCTCCACACAATTTTCATCCTTTACTAAAAGAGGTAGTATTTTGATATCGTTTCCAAATAGATATTGAAGGAGTGGTAAAAAGATTTCTATACAATATTCTTTTGAGTGACTTATCATATCAACTTCAATTTTTTCATCTAACAACTCTTTAAATCTTTCATCAACTAAAATTTCTCCTAAAGGAGTTACCCAAATACTTTCATTTGCTATTGCAAATCTACTTTTATTTTGATGGTTTGGTCCCAAAATAAAAAAGTTCGATTTTTCAAATTTTGAAAGTGGAATGTAAAAATCTATGACTTTAGAGTATTCAAGATGGGGTAATAAAATCGCTGTTAAATTTTCCTTTTCTTTTGTTTCTAGTTTACTTTCAATTTCTTTCAAAATTGCTTCTTTACTTCTGGGATAATAAATTCCTGTAGCTATTGGTTGACGAACGTACATTCTATCACTTTTATAAATTCTGCAATCCTTAACTATAAATATATTTAGTGAAAAGTATAATTTAGAGAGGTGAAATTTTTGAAGGTTTCACTTGCAAAGTTGTTTTTTCGTTCAAAACCTACTCAGCTTTTACTTTCTTTAAAAGATGGTCCAAAATATGCAACTATCTTGTCTAAAGAAATAGATTGCACATATTCTCACACCATGAAAATTTTAGACAATTTCAAAAAATTTGGATTGGTCGAATTTGAGAAGAAAGGTAGAATAAAGATGATAAAGTTAACTAGTAATGGAGAAGAAATAGCAAAATCTTTAGAGGCAACGCTTTTACAATTGAAAAAAATAAAAGAAAAGTTAGAATAAAATTTCTATTTTTCAAGTTCAAAATCCTTAAATACTTATCTTAATTCATTTAAATCATGGATTTCCTCGAACTTTTTAAAGATAAAGAATTTTTATGTTTAGAGTGTGGTTGTGTTTTTATTTGTGAAAGTTGGGACCCTTGTCCTAAATGTCAAAGTAATAAAGTTATTGAAGTAGAAGATTTGTTTAACCAATAAAATGAGTTTAGTGAACTGAGAAGTTAACTCAATTTTTTAAACCTTTCAAAAACTTAATTTTCAACAATATTTTCTAAAATTCTTTTTTGCTCCTTTAAAATTTTTTGGGCTAAACTTTCTAAATCTCTAGTATAATGAACAGTTAGCTCAGAGGATGCTCTTCCTTGCAACAAATCTATTTCATGGCTTCTCAACTCGGGATACAAACTTTCAAAAATTCTTCTAAAATCATAGGGTTTTAAACCAGTTTTTTTAATGTTGTTCCAATAACTCTTTCTATTCTTATAAGCTTTTTTAAAAAATTCTAAACATTTTTCATGTAAAACAGTAAAATAAACTTTTTTTGTTCTTCTCAAATAATTTAACTCAATTATAAAACCTTCATTTATTTTAACTTTATTCAATCTTTCAAAATTTTTTATCAAAAAGATAAGCTCACCAGTTCTTAATCCAGTTAGCAAGTGTAAAATTGAAATTGCCCTTAGCCTTTCATTTTTAATTTCTTTAACTTTTCTTAAAATTTCATCTTTGTCCAAACTTCTTTCTAAAATCTTTGGAATTTTTTCTTCTCCCCACCTTATTCCAGCTTTTTCCCTCAATTCTCTGAAACGTTTGTAATAAATCTCCTTATCACTTTGTAAATCCAAAAATTTTGACAAAGCGGCAAGAGCTTGTAAAACATGTCTTTTTAAACTTCTTTTTTGTTCAGTAAGTTTTTTCATTTCTAAAGCAAAATCCAAAGGATTTAAGAAAATCAGATAATTGTACTTTTTAGCATAGTTTAATAAATTGTTAATATGTTTTTTGTTTTTTGATCTTAACTCTAAAAATTCTCTAAATTTTTCCCAATCTACTTCCATGAATTAATATTTGTTAACCCAAAATTTAAGATATGGAGCGAAAAAAGTTGGAGTTAAAAACAAAAGGGAATCCGTTGTTTGCAGATGAAGTAGCAGTTTTAAAAGGAGTTAAAGCTATAAAAGAAGGAAATAAGGTTAAGAAAGAAGGTTTCATAAGGCTTGGGTTTATAGATATGGTTAAGAAAGAAGTTTTTGTAGAAATAGTTTTGATGCCAAGCACAGTAAGAGCCTTGATAGAATTGTTAAAAAGGAACTTGGAAGAGTTGGAAAAGGAACTTGAAAATAAAGAGATAAATTTACCAAAATCAGATGTTTCAAAAACAGGAAATTTGACTTATATAGGTTAAAGAATGTAATCAGGTAAGGTTATGTAAATTTCTAACGAGGCTTTTAAATCTTTAAGATTGTTATAGTTAAGTTGTTGAAGTTTTTCATCTAACAAAAAATAATCAAAAGGTAATTTGTAAAAAGTTGTGCTTTCAAAGTAACCAAAGTTGATTTGATAAATCGGAATTTTAAATTCACTTTCTGGTTCATTTGTAGCTATTATTAATTCATCTTCTTTTAAATTTAACAAATAGATAAAGTTGTTTTTATCTTTATAAAAATGAAAAATTTCATTTTTCCCTTCCAATCGTTTTAAGAAAATTAAATCATAGTAAGCCAGTAGACTTTTAACTAATTTTTCACCAATTGATTGGAAAGTGTACCATTCTCCCTTTTCATCTTGTATTAAAAGAATTGGTATTATTTCATCTTCTTCCAAATTTTCATTTTCATATAGATTTTTTAATAATTTAACTTTAAAATTGTGTTCAAAAATTTTCATTAGAAAATATTTTATCGATAAAATATTAATTCATAACTGAACAAATTTTTAAATTTTTTGTATTTTTCCTAAAATTTGGAAACATAATGTTTTAGAACTTAAAAATTAGTAATTTGGTAACTGGCCTACTAAGCCAGTATCCAAAAATTTGATATTTAATTTTATTAAAAAATATATATTAGTGTGAATAAATTACCATATTTTTAATATTTCACAATAACAAACCTTAATTGAGTTTAAAACCTAATCTAATTTTGTTTTTATTAATATACTTTGAAATATATATTAGTGTGAATCATTTATTTTATCATTATTTTTAAATTTATCAATTATAATAAAAATAAATTAAAAAATCAATATTTTATTTTAGAAATA
>Ga0065719_100089_pt1 | contig 43489 bp, 47 predicted proteins | sample GBSCel85sediment_FD_59106 | JGI IMG/M metagenome (GOLD analysis project Ga0065719, IMG submission 59106) | Hot spring sediment microbial communities from Great Boiling Spring, Nevada - Cellulolytic enrichment CS 85C v3 (version 3) | ecosystem: Environmental > Aquatic > Thermal springs > Hot... | reverse complement strand
GCCCCGCGGGTCTCGGAAACCCAGGGTCACCAGCTACTAGCTCTAACACTAGAGCTTAAAAACAATCATAACACAAATCAAAGCACATAAGTAAAACAAGTGAATATAAAAACCGAAACAGCCCCAGGATAATCATCAACTAGTGGAGCTACAGTCATCTTACCACTAATATCTTTGCTGACGNCAGTAGTATCAACGTTAAATCTAGTCAAATATAAGGCGGCAGTTAACCAGCAGGATCAGCACCAACAAAACGGTCACACCTGTTCTTAATCTTCTCAAGTCTAAGCCTAAAACCTAGTCATAATAACTCCAACAACATTTTACCACATTAATAACTACTTCAACATAGTTATCTATAAACCATCGCTACACAAAGTACAGCTCTATTTTCATGCCTTGTTTGGTATCATGATACTTATAACAATATATTGATGAAGCTGTTGTGAGCATTAGGAGAGAAGGGGATTTGTGATGTGTAGAGACAGATTGTGGCGAGGGGCTTTGCGCTTACGCTGTGGTCTTGGCTATCGGGGCTGAGAGGAGGAAGCTTGGTGTTCTAGGTGAAGATAGGTTTGCTGGTAGAGGGGTGTCTTATTGTGCTGTTTACAATGGTATGTTCTTTAGGAACAAGGTTGTAGCTGTTGTTTGTGGAGGAGACTCCGTGTTTTCATAGTGCTACCTAACTCTCTATAATAGCCAAGAGTAGGGCCTGATATGAGCACAAACCTATCAGGATTATTTGCATGTGGAGATGTTGCAGGAGACNGGTATAAGCACAGATCTGAACAGATAATAATAGTTGCAGCAGAAGGTGCAATAGTAGCTAAAAGATAAAAAGTGAGCAACAATTCATTAAAATGATTGAAGAAAATTGACGAAATTCTAATGCTCATTGAAAATTATTCACCATAGACCACTGATTTTAATCTTCTGTTTTCATCCTTTTATCTTCTGTGCTATATTTAGTTGTTGAGTTAGACAAAAACAGTGCCATCTCAATTTGTGTGCAACGTAGCGCTTCTTAAACCCTTGTTATTCGTGTTTCGACGCTGAATATTGTTGGGCACACGCTACACTCCGTGGGATTTATTCCGTCGAGTTCCTCATGAAGTGCACACCCATATCTTTTCGCCATGAAGTATGCTGCAAGCTTATGTAGCCCACTGTATATCTGTATGGTGCTCAGGTTATTTTGATTTATTTCTCTAGCTAGTTGCTTTATTTGTGCGTCTAGGTCTTTAAACTGTGCTATGTCTATTGCTGAGCCTCTCTCACCCTTGTTGTACCTGGATATCAGGGGTTGGGACACCTTTAGAAGTTTTGCTACTTCTTTTTCTGTGTAGCCTAGGATCTGCAATTCTTCCGCAAGCCTCCTCTTTATTGATGGGAGTACATACCTGTATACAATTTCGTAGACGCTCTTCATTATAGCACCATTACCTTTTTCTTTATTTCTTCAGGCTTATTTACTATCTCGGTCATGTCTTCAACAATTTCTACTGTGCCTAGGTATTCACCGTCAACACCTTTTACTGGCACTATCAGCACTCTTATTATTGCGTCTCCGAGCTTTGTCCAAAACTCTCTATACGATGCTTTGCCTTGCTTTAGCTCATCAACTGTCTGCCTAACTATCTTCTCTAGTCTTGGCGGGTGGCAGTACTCAATTCTTCTACCGAGTATGGTTCTTGTCCTAACAAAGCCCCTGCCCAGCTTACTCTCGCTAAAGAATCTCACTCTATCGTTTTTATCTGCATACGTGAGTTCTAGTGGCAAAGACCTGAATATCGAGTCTACTTCAGCAGGTGTTAGGAACCCTGTTGAGAGCTCTATATCGCCACCCCTCTTAACAGAGTAGTTATCAGGCTCAACACCCTTAGCCAGAGCCACTGACTTAAACTCCTGTGGTAGCACCTCAATTTGCTGAGGTGAGATCTGCCCATCTATTTCATATGGTAGCACTGGCTTTGCACTCGGCTTCCACTCAACTTCACTAACATTGGCTAGCCAACCCATTTTACTCGCTATCTCAGATATGGCAACCCACTCCCCCTCACTAAACAGTGCATAGACAGCTGGATACAAAATCTTGTTCTCTCTAAACACAAGCTCACTAACTTCCCTAGCTATCTCCAAAGCTTTTTCAGATACCAGCTTAGCTGAAGCATCGTCAACAGTGCTGACCCTAGACATTACCTCCAGTAACTGCCTAATCTTCACTATGACCTGGTCCTCTCTACCCCACAGAACCCTCGGAACAGCCACCAAACCCCTTCTCTCAAGATATGGAAATATAAGCATCTGAACCTTTCTGTAATGAAGTCTGACCTTCTTAAGCTCAGTCAAAACATTCTTCACAGCCTCAAAGTAGCCCCTCCTAGCATCATCAGTCGCGCTAGCCAGTGCAGATGCGTAGAGCGCTAGAGCCTCAACTTGCTTCAAGACCCACTCATTCTCCTTCATAAAGAGATCCACTGGGTGACCACTAGGAACGCCCCTAAGCTCGCGTGACTTCAGGAAATCTCTAAAGAGCTCTACATGCAAATCACAAAGCTTTAAGATGTCCTCTATGCTAATACCCTCTTTAATAAGCTGTTGCTCAATTAATGGTATCTCGATAGGTGATATCCGTGACAGTATGTCGCTATACCTCTTCTTCAGCTCCTCAATGCTTACCCCTCTATGCACAGCTTTTAGCAATTCTTTGACTAGCTCTATTTTTCTACTCATATCCGAATATGACACGGGTTATCACCGATCAACTAGTAGAGTGAAACTCAAAATAAAAGCGCAACTGTCGTGAANCCCTACGAGTAAAACAATGAGCTGTTGCATTTCCCCTACTTGATGACCATGGGACAAACCCCTTAGCTAATGTTCGCTTGGCACAGGATGTCAAGAGCATAAACCGGGATGTTCTAAGGTTAGCAATAGACGTGTACAGTTCCTTAAAGAAAAGCACAACATCTATACAAAAACACTAATTATGTTGTGTTCTCCAGGGCATCAAGCCCTATGAAGAATCCATATAGAGGTNGTTACCAGGGTCAGAGGGGTATGAGTCCACATAGAGTTCCCATCAAAGATTAGAAAGACTTGAATACATAGGAATTTAGAGATTCTCTATGAATAGCTGGAAGGCCCTCAGCAACACTCCTTATAGATGAGTTGAGGATTTCCATTGGATCTCGCCCTCCTAACCAATAGGTATGCTGTAGGAGATGATAATTCAACTTTTGTAGGAGGCAAAACGCGTTGAATACCCATCAGCTTTTGTTTAGAGGAAAACTGTAGGTCTGACCTCCTCCATGCACTAGCAGGAACCCTCCAGCCCTTAGGGTGGAGAGGAGCTCAGCTGTGTTATTGTCCCTGTCACGTAGTCCCATATAATCTTTGGCACAGGCTTTCCAAGCCACGAGACATCTCTTTGATGTGTTACAAAGCCTACTGGTATTGGCTCTAGCCCTACTTTTCTGAGCATCTCAGCTACAAGCTCTTCATACCCAGGCTTCACCGCTATGATTGGCATGTACTCTTCATTCGAAGCTAGTGCTACTGTCATTAAGTCTACCCCCCTGCTCTCTGCATAGCTTATTGCTAAGTAGTGCAACATGTTCAACGGGTTTTGATATATGTAGAGACCCGTGTTATTCACTTCACTAAGCTGGTATAGTGCTTCAGCAAAGGCGTCGCTAATATCTATAGAGCCGTCTATGCATGTTCTGCACTCCTCTACTATACTAATTATCTCTGTACACGCGCGCGGTCTGCACGAAAACTCCTTAACCTCTTCATGTAGGGGCACCCTCTTCCCAATGTATTCCAAATAAGCTATTACAGAAAGCCCAAGCTTCCTGGGGATAATTACAGTGTCTAGAGGCTTTGTATATCTCTTAATGGGCTCTGCACTACACTCTCCAATAACGAAGACGTCTATCCAGTCATCGTAGCCTACATTAGTATCCACATTCTCTATGTACCCCCCGTAGAGGTCAACAGCTTCCTCCACGCCCCTGGTAATCTCCTCGATGAGGTCCACGTGCTCCGGCTTAACACCTATAGAGATAGCGTAGATTAGGGGTTTACAGCCCTTGGCAATGACATCACTTACAGCTCCTGTAACCCCCCTAAAGCCAAAATCTCTAAAAGTGCACCAAGGGTATAGAGCCCTGGAAGCTGCAAAGCCATCGACCTTCACAACAATGTAGTTATCACCAACATTTACAGCCCCTGCATCATCATACCATGACAGGAGAGTTCTAGGATGCCTCTTAACCCTCTTAGCCAACCTCTTAACGATCTCATCAAGAGTGCTTACCACTGCTCAGCACCATATCAACAATTTTCCTCAATTCAAGTGTTGCTCTATACACGTCTTCAGCTCCCATAACAGCTGAAATCACTGCTATACCAACAANGCCTGTTCTCAAAACAGCTTCAGCATTGCTAGCGTTAATCCCCCCAATAGCTACAACAGGTATCCTAGTTCTTTCAACTATTTTTCTAAGGCCATCTAAGCCTATGACCCTTGCATCTGTCTTTGTTAGTGATGGAAAAACAGAGCCTGCCCCAATGAAATCTGCCCCCTCTCTCTCAACCCTTATAGCCTCTTCTAAGCTATAAGCAGAGCCTCCTATTATTAGGTTTGGAGCTAGTTCACGGGCAATGTCTATAGGCATGTCGCCAGGCCCTAGCTGAACACCATCAGCATTTGTTGCTAGTGCAATGTCGAGCCTATCGTCGACAAAGTATAGAGCTCCGTAATCCCTTGTTAGCCTTCTTATATCTTTCCCAACTTCAATCATCTCGCTAGTTGAGGAGTCTTTAAGCCTTAGCTGAATAGATGTCGCCCCGCCTTTTAAAGCATCTTCAACAGCTTTAACAATACTTGGCTTAAGCTTCTTATCAGTTATAACCAGAAGCCTAAGCTTCTCCCTGAGGCTCAACGCTACCCACCTTAACAACACTCCTCATATCCTCACAATCAATTCTGTACAGCCAGTCGTAGAGCTTTACATGAAAAGAGCCTGGGTAGGGAGACTCCTCAGCAGCGTAGAAAGACGCAGCCTTAAACACAGCTATACCTGCTATACAAGCCTTTAGAGGCTCTTCAACAGCTAGGAAAGCACCTATAATAGCTGATACCATACAGCCTAACCCAGTGACCCTCCCAATGACCTGCTCTAGGCTCTGTGAATTCTTCTTAAGCTCAACACTGAAAACCCTCCTCCCATCACTAACATAGTCAACAGGCCCAGTAACACCAGCGATAATGCTATACTTTGACGCAACTTCTAAAGCTAGCCCAGCTGCCTTGTCACTCTCATAAACAGCTGCTTCAACACCCTTAGTCCTCCCATACACACCAGCAAGAGCAGACATCTCACCAAAGTTACCGCGGGCAACTCTTACCTCACCGCTGTTAAGAAGCATTAAAGCAGCTCTAGTTCTTAGCTTAGTAGCCCCAGCTCCAACAGGGTCTAACACAACAGGTTTTCTATACTCTTTAGCAAGTTGGATAGCTTTAAGCATAGAGTATGTGAAGTACTCATCAAGAGTCCCTATGTTTATAACAATAGCATCAGCCATAGGTACGAGGTCTTCTAAATCCTCTACAGAGTGAGACATTATTGGCGACGCCCCCAAGGCTAGTAAAGCATTTGCAGTAGTGTTCATAACAACTAAGTTCGTTATATTGTGAACCAAGGGCCTCCTCTTCCTAACCATGCTTAGCACATTATCAATCCAACTCATGTCGTACAACGCCACGGCTCTTCACCACATGTATTCTTATAACATTGTTATAATCGTTAGAATTATAAGCTTTACCTCTATAACCTTANTGAGGAGACAGCTTAGGGTGCAATTATGAGCAGTGAAAAGCTTAGGGGTGAGCAGAGGGAGAAGCCCGCCAAGTTTTTAAAGTGGTTTAAAAGACTTGGTTGCCTTGGGTGCCCTTACCACTCTCACTGTGCACAATAAGATATACGTATTCATAAGTATAATCATTAACTGGTAGACAGTGAGTGAAAAAGTTTAAAACATTATTGCTTCATTCAATGGAGTGCTGTGACATCAAATCTTTTCCTTTTCAATATACTCTGATATCTGCTCTACGTACTTAAAGCCCATATCAGGAAAGATTAGTATGTAATCTCCTTCACTAAGCCTCCTCTCTTTCACCATCTTCTTAAATGCTGAGTACACAGCTCCACTACTTAAGCCGATGAATATACCTTCATTTCTCACAACTTCTAGAATGCCTTTCACAGCCTCCTCTGGAGTAACCTCTACTACATCGTCTATCTCTATGTGGTGCACCCACTTCATCCCACTCTCAACTCTTCTTATGCCCTGTATAGCTGTGCCAGGGGCAGGTACAACACCATAGATTTTAACCCCCTTGAACCTATTCTTGAAGTATATAGAGATAGCTGACATGTGCCCAGAAGTCCCCAAGCCGCCAAATATGGCCTTAGGCTCTAACCCTGCTTCTCTAACTTGCAATTCCAATTCTTTTGCTGTGTACCTCAGATGCACTTCAAAGTTAGCATCGTTATAAAACTGATTTAAGTGAACAGCGCCCTCTTTCTTAGCAATTTCTTCAACATCATTTATCAATTCGACTGTCAGTGGCTTCTGAGATCTTATGACTTCAACTCCAAAAATCTTCAATAGCAATTCACCTGTTTTAGAGACTGTTGATGGTATAAATGCTTTCAGCTTAGACCTGTACATGATGGCCATAGCAGCTATCGCTAAACCGGTATTCGTTGACGTAGATTCTACAAGCAGATCAATTCTATCTTTACCTAGCTTCTCAAGAGCCTTTCTAAACATAGACCAGCCAATTCTGTCCTTTACGCTCATACTCCAAGGGTTAAACCCTTCCAACTTAGCCCAAATTGAGATTCCATTACCTGATAGATTACTTAGCTTTACTAACGGCGTTGGCCAATTCCTGTAGAGAAGCTCTTCCGTGTTTGCAAATACTCTGTACCTAGAGGGGTTAATATCCTCGAAAAAACCCATATCCTCTAGCGATACAAAGGCCTTCTCTGAAACTCCATGAGATACCGGCATTAGTTTAACACCAATTCTCTTTAGTGCAACACAAAGCTTGCTGTTTTCAATAACTCGCCCACTTTCTTTGTCGATGACTACTGGTGCCTCTACACCTCCTTTCCTAAGGACATCGCTAACAATTCTCAAAAATTCCTCTAGGCTTATTTCATCTTCACATATGATCTTACTCACTTCTTCTAACTGCATAGTGCTCACAAAATAACAGTGTTAATGTAACATTAGTAATAAGTTTTGCTATANATAAACTGCCGTGTTACTACATACGTGGTAACTATCTATAACTTTGTTANAATTTTTATAAAAGAAAAGCTTAAAAAGAGGTGACTGTGAGAAACTAGATAAAACTCGACTCGGTGAAAAATGCTTTGGTCCGGTTACCTACAGAATCTATTCATGGCCATGGTCATAAGGATAACTACGGGTCGCACATACCACCCATATACCTAGGCGTGATTTACGAGTACGTAGACTATGAAATAGGAGAGGCTGTATTCATTGATAGAGGGAATTACCTTCGGTATGGTAGGGAGGAGAACCCGACTACGAGAACACTAGAAAGAGTTGTTGCCAGGCTGGAGAATGCTGAAGAAGCTCTAGCATTCAACAGCGGTATGGCAGCAATATCGACTACGTTAATACACTACTTAAAATCAGGTGGGAAAGTAGTTGTACCCATGGAGCTTTACAGCTCAACGTTTGCCCTCCTAAACAATATCTCCCCTAAGTTTGGCATAAAAGTTGAGAAGGTTTGGCCTTCTGCTGAGGCAATCACTAGCGCCATAGATAAGGATACGGTTATTGTCTTCTTAGAGACTATGACTAACCCCACTAACAAGGTTATAGACCTTGAGTACCTGTATAAACACATAGACCTAGACAGGACAACTCTCATTGTTGATAACACCTTCACTACACCAATACTGTTAAAACCTATTAGATATGGTGCAAGGCTTGTTATTCACAGTATGACAAAGTATCTTGGAGGGCACAATGATGTTGTTGGAGGTGTTATAGTTGGGCACAAAAGTGATATAGGTGTGTTATGGGAGTGGAGAAGAATGCTCGGCGGTATTCTACAGCCATTTGAAGCATACATGATCTTAAGAGGAATTAAAACGCTTGTGATAAGATTTGAAAAGCATAGCAAAAATGCACAAGCAGTTGCTGAATACCTGGCTGAGCATCCAAAGGTTGAAGAAGTTATGTACCCTGGGCTCACAAAGAACCCTTATCACGATATTGCAAAGAGGTTATTTGAGAAACCCCTGTTTGGAGGAGTGCTGAGCTTCAGGTTGAGAGGCGACTACAGTGATGTCATAACATTTATGAAGAGACTTAGACTAATTAAGAGGTGTCCAAGTCTAGGGGGAACGGAGTCAATGGCTGTTATACCATCTAAAGCAGCTGCAATGTTTATAGATCCAGAGAACAGGCCAAAGCTTGGAATAACTGATAACCTGGTGAGGCTCTCCATAGGTCTTGAAGATATCGAAGATATTATAGAAGACCTGGCACAAGCACTTAATTTCTGAGTCTCTAAATTCAGCCATTTATTTGACTAACTAAGACTAGGTGAAGTTGCTTTCTTTTGGAGGAACTCTATGTAGAGCTAAAGTTTATTAACTCTTTGGAGCATCCTCAGATATTAAATAATAACATTGTTATAGAGGATTGCGTTATGGAGCTAACAAGTTTTATTGAGAGATACTCAAGGCAGATAATGTTAAAGGAAATCAGTGTGAAAGGACAGCTTAAATTGTTTAAAAGTAGAGTCGCTATAATTGGCTGTGGTGCTACAGGTACAGCTGTAGCTGAGTTGCTGGCTAGGGCTGGCGTTGGTTTTATAAGGGTTGTCGATAGGGATGTTGTTGAGTTAAGTAATTTACATAGAACCCACTTATTTAGAGAGTTGGACGCATTAGAAAGTGTTCCAAAAGCTTATGCGTGTGCACGGAGCTTGCGCGAGGTTAATAGTTCAATTGCTGTAGAGTATGTTGTTGACAGTGTCTCTGTTGATAATATCGAGAAGCTGGTTAGAGATGTTGATCTCGTAATTGATGGTAGTGACAATGTTGAAACAAGACTGCTGATAAATGAGGCTTGCATTGCTCTGGATAAGCCTTGGATCATGATAGGTGTTGAGAGGTGGCATGGGATGACAAAGTTTATTGATGCTAAGAGGGGTGCGTGTTACCGGTGCCTAGTTGGTGGTAGAGGGTATAGGGGGAGAGGAAATGTGTGTGAGGTGCTTGGAGTGGTAAATGTTATTGTCTCATTATTGGCATCTATTGCTACTACTCTAACACTAAAGTACCTGCTGGAGTTGCCTGTAGAAGAGGAGCTTTTTATAGCTAATGCTATTGATTTAACTATTGAGAAGGTGAAGCTGTTTAGGAACCCTAGGTGCCCTGCTTGTGTTAAAAGGGAATTTGTTTTTCTGAAGAGGGGTGGAGAAAGAGTTAGACATGCCTGTGGGGCTAACATTGTTGAGGTCCTGCCTGATAAAGCTCTTAAAATAGACATATCTAGACTTGGAGAAGCCAGGGGTTTTGAACAAGTTAGGATATATGATAATAAGGTTGCTCACATTAAGACTGAGGAAGGCGATGTACTACTTTTAGATAATGGAAAAGCGCTCATTAGAAACCCTGACCTGTCTAAAGCAGAAAGGCTCTATAACATTATCTTAGAAAGCTTAGAGAAACTGGGTTTGATAGCCTACCTTTAATAAGGCTTTAGTGGGTATGTACAGGCGACCAGGTGATGCGCATGACAAACAGCATATTCTACGTAAAGGCACTTCTAAACTTGGCTAGGACTGGGTGGCTTTTAAGAGGAGTTCCAGCTTCTATAGCAGAGACTGTAGCAGAGCACAGCTTCTTATCAGCTTACATCTGCATTGAGCTTGGCAGCAGGATACAAGGTGTAGATATAGGTAAGGCTGTCCTATACTCACTGATACATGATCTGGGAGAGGCTTTCGTAGGCGATATAACAAAACCCGTAGGTCTAAGACTAGGAGAGTTGAAGAGTCGTATAGAAGAGGATTATGTTGTGAATAACATAGATAATGAGCTAATTAAAGAGCTCTACAGGAGGTATGCAAGCCAAAGTGATTTTGAGGCAAAGCTAGCCAAAATATGCAACTACATATCAACACTCTTAATAGGTGTAGACTACGAGAAGCTAGGCTATAAAGTAGATGAAATAGTGCACAATGCACACAACGAAGTATTGAAGCTATCTAAAGAACTCAATATCAGAGAGCTTGTCGAGAAATTGCTCTCAGAACTAGTCACAGATACTCAGAGTACAACATTTAAAAATAGTTGAATTGGTGTTAACAGTGCGCAGGGAATACGTAGACAAGCTGTAGAAAAATTAGGTATTAAGGAGTTTACCTTAGCTAAAAACCAACGTATCTCTCCTTGGGTACACTACAAACAGGGCATTTTTCTGGCGGCTCAGCACGAGCCTCAGTCTCAATATGCCTATCAATCTCTTTGAATATTAAATACAATTCTTCTTGAGATAAAACAGGTTGTGGAGATGCCAACAATTCTGCTAGAGACTTGCTAAGTTAAGGAAATATTTGGAGAATATGTACAGTATACATCTGGAGACTGTGATTAAGTAGCAGTTGAATCTAGAAGAGGTGTATTTAAGATAAAGCATATGGGTAACTATATCGATCTCTGCTATTATGCCATTGACTCTAGCTTTACAACAGTAGCTATATAAACTACACCAAGGTATATGGGAAGAATTATGTAGACTCTAAAGCATATATAGACTTTAGCTTTGCAGAGGATTTGGCAAATCTATACACCAAATACTGTGAACACTGCATTAGAGTTTTTAAAGGCTAAGAATAGAGGTGAAATTAACTTCGATGTTCTTTTATTTGATGGTGAGGCGATTCCAAGAATACTTCCAAGCTGGAGAACAAAGGAAAACAAAAAGAGTAGGCTCTATAGAGCTATTGTAGAATTGACGGAGAATATAATGGAGCTTGTAGATAAGACAGATACAGCTATTGTAGGTGTTTTAAAAAAGAAGTTACTCAAGAGATATAGCAAATCTACTGGGGTTTAAAGGACTTAAGATGAGTGATAGAGCTGTTCTAAGCCTTGTTCTAAAACCAGGTGAATACATTGTATTTGGATCATATGTAGATCTAAGAGAAGAGCTTCTAAAACTTAGAAATAGAAGAGAGGTTGATGAAGAATAGCTAAAAGCTAGGATGCCATGGTATGACGGAATAATTCAAGGTATGGCGGGACGCACAGTAAAAATGGCCTTCTATAAAGCTGAGAAAACAGTTTATCCAACAGCAACAAAGATAAAATACCTCACAAACAACTCACTAGATGAAGACACACTTATATCAAGCATTATGAAGATAAGCATAGGAACAGGAATACCTATACCAATAGACTATGTAGACGCTTTATCAGATCCCAGACAACCTAAAGCATACAATACAATATATCAGAAAATTCTAGCAGAGCTAGCTAAGAAGCTAGCAACATAGACAAAGCAACATTATTTCTGTCACTTATGAACCCAGAAAAAGGATTATAGGATACAAAGTGTTACATTAACATTAAAGTTAGATAATCTGTGAAGCAACTTTATAGTATTGGAGCGTCTATAATTAAAGTATGATTATTCAAATAATACGGCTCGGGAAAATGATAATCTTAGCAAGTTCACGTAAAGATGATAGTTACCTATTGAAATAAGATATAGGATGTTACAAGGTATGCAGATAACCATTTTTAAAGAATTCGAAGAGGCTATATCTAAAGCAAAATAAGTTCTAGGCTGTTTGTATTTCAGCTAATATTTATGAAGATTTAGGAAAACACTCTACATAAAGTATCTTAAATCATTGTATTAGCTATTATTTAATTCTATAATTATAGATTTTGTAAATGTTGAGGTATTGTTATCAGCTAGATGTTTTCTTTATCTTTAGAAGATATCTATATACAGATTCAGCAGCTATTGCTCCTTCTGCTGCAGCCGTTATTATTTGTTCAAATTTATATTTATGTTTCCCACCAGCTACATTTCCACATGCATATATCCCAGGTAGATTTGTACTCATATCTGGGTTTACAGCTACATAGCCTTTTTCATCAAGTTCTAACCCTATCGACTTTAGGAATTCTTTTGGTGGTTCAGAGCCTATCTCTACAAAGATGCCATCTATATCTAGAGTTCTTTCCTCATTTGTCTCAATATTCTTTACCTTTATCTTAGACACTTTTTTATCACCAATTATTTCAGTAACTATAGTTTTTGTAACCAGCTCTATTTTCGGGTTTTTCTTTGCCTTTTCTACATAATGTGGAAATGCTTTGAAGCTTTCTCCTCTATGGATTAAATAAACCTTTTTAGCTATTGTTGATAAGTAGAGGGCACTTGAAAGTGCTGAATCCCCACCACCAACAACAGCAACAACTTTATCTTTAAAGAAGGTACCATCACATACAGCACAATAAGACACGCCTCTACCAATGAATTTATCTTCACCAGGAACATTAAGCTTTCTCTTAACAGATCCTATAGCAAGAACCACTGCATAGCTACATAGCCTCCTACCATTTTCTGTCTCAACACACCACAACTCACCATCTCTATTAACAGACTTTACATAGTCTCCAGCAATTATAGAAACATTATATTTCTTAACATGATTTTTAAACATCTCTGCAAGTTTAGCCCCTGAAACATTAGGTAAACCTGGGTAGTCATCAACTATAGGAGCTATAGCCATTTGACCACCGATATCCTTACTAATTACAACAACATCGACATTGAATCTGGCTAGATATAAAGCAGCTGTTAAACCCGCTGGCCCAGCTCCAACAACTATACAGTCATATATCTTTCTAGATGTTTGCAATGAAAGTCTAAATCCACTCACATCGAACAACCAATTATATCTTTTTATCTTTAAAATAACCTTTTAAGGTTATAGGTGTATAAGAATTAAAATTATAAGAAATTTAATTATAAAAATTAGTATTGTTAGTATTCTTCTCCAATACATTTAACTATGGTAAAATCGTTATATCTACCTGTGTATATATGTTCTAATGTTTCTATATACTCTATTCTATAAACTTTATTTGATATAACCCTATTCTTAAATTCATCTATTAAATCTACGTCACCTTCAATATATACCTCTACACAATCTCTATTAGGAACATTTCTTACATAGCCTTTTAAGTTTAAGGTTTTGGCTAACCTCCAGACGTACCTTCTAAAACCAACACCTTTAACTTCTCCACATAAAATAATATATAATGCTTTATTTCTAGAGTATAAAGCTGTGTTTTGAGTCATATAATTGTCACACTAACTTAAACTGTGACAAGACTTTCTGATCAGCAACATATTCTCTAAGTTCTTTTGGTGCTATGACCTCGGGTTCACCTTTCTCAATAACTTCGCCCATGACTATAGGCTCTAGACCTCTTGATTTAAGCTCTTTAACTAGATCATCTACAATATTACTTGGTGTAATCATTATAAAAGGCCCATTTGTGCCGCTCGTGCTGTTTGGGATGATGTAAAGTTTTGTTGCTATTCTTGATATTTCTGGGAATAGAAGTGGTATTTTGTAGAGTTTTATCTTAGTATTTGTCCTTTCTGCTAACTCTTTAACAACAAATATCCCTGGACCTGTAACATCTGTTGTTACAGCTATATGCTCATCTTCTCTAAATGGTTCAGAAATATCTGAAAGGTATTTATATATAGCAATTGCTGCTTCGATATTCGGCTTAGAGATTAATTCTATTGCTTTGCTTTTCGCCTTTTCTACTTCTTCAAATGAAATATCATATCTTTCTAAATCTTTAACTAAGCTTTCATCGATTATAGAAGATAGGTAGAGGTTTATAGGGGCAAGTTCACCCATAGGTCTTGTTATAACAAGATTCATACCTGGAACAACCCTATCTTCAAATACTGGCGGCATTTTATCGCTGTACCCCATAACTGTTGCCCCCATTAAGAGTCTTCCCATTTTTGGCTGCTCTTCATAAATTATCTCTATATTGTATTGGCTAGCAAATTGTTTAGCATTTTTCCAAAGTTTATCTAAAAGCTCTTCTGTTGGAGCATTTAAAACAGGCACCATTCTAAGCTTTTTATGTACACCTAGAACAAATATATCGTTAAATGCGTTGCTTATAGCACCACTTACCTGCATTATCTCGCCAGGTTCTTGAGAGGGGTCAACTATATGTATAGTATCATTATTTATTGCTGTGATCCCCTCTCCACCGCTATACGGCATAAAGTCAAATAATATAAACTCATCTTCATGAAATGGTGTTAGTATTGAGTGACCCTTTCCAATAGTTATAGAGATTCCAGACCTTGATAACTTTTTGTATATTGGCGCTATTTTTCTAAGAAACCTTACAGGTGAATCTGCATATCTTTGATATATTTGAACAAGTGTTACAGCATATAAATTTCTTCCTCTAGATACAGATTCTAGATCTTCTAACGAAATATCTTTGTCATCACCTAAGGAATATATCCTTCTGTGTATCTCATCAACATTACCAGAAACGATCAACGCATCTTCTCTAGGAGCTATAGAGAGTTTTGATCCTTTGAGCTCCTCTCTAATCATTCTTATAGCAGGGTATACAACTCTTAAAAGATCAACCTTAACAGCACAGCCTGTAGCTAGTGCTAAGGGGTTTAACCCAAGCTTTTTATAATACTGTATTCTCTCAATAATCTCTTCAAACAACACCTTCACCTTTTAACAACAACTATCCTCCAGACACCTCTATCTATATTTTCAACAGAGAGAACATTATGTCCATCTTCTTTAGCAGCTCTAGGAACATTTTCACAGGATGGGGGGTTATCGGTTAAGATCTCTAACATTTCGCCAGTGTTAAGCTTAGCTAAAGCCTTTCTAGTATAGATAACAGGGTAAGGGCATGTACATCCCCTTACATCAAGTATATATCTTCCTTCACTAATCTTCACAAATTTTACCATGGTGAACACTCTCTATATCTCTGTTATTATCAAAATAAGTGAACGTAGATTAAAAACTTTACTTTAATAACAAAAAAGCTTTACACTATATTGTGCATCATGCAAGCAACTCTTAAATAAATAACACTGTTATAGTTAATTACCGAGGGTTCGATATGTCGATAAAAATAAGGTTTAGAGACTTCGTAAAACAGAAGTATAGGAGGATATTTAGCAACGAGGGTTGGGACCCGGTAGTAGCAGGAATATTGATAGGTTTGATAAATATAGTATCATATATATGGGTTAAAAAACCATTTACGGTATATACAGGATTTCTAAACTGGGGCCAACATATATATGGCTTAGTTGGATTAAAGAATCTTGTTGAAACACCAAAGCTTATACCATTACTCGAACCCACAAGTGTTGGTGATATTGGTGCGATAATAGGAGCTATGCTAGCTGCATCACTTTCTAACGAATTTACTATCAGAAGAATTAATAGTAGAATAGAGGTTTTTGAAAGTATAGCTGGAGGCGTTTTAATGGCTTTAGGTGTTTCACTAGCTTTTGGATGCAATTGGGGAGGATTCATATCAGCTATAACATCATGGAGTTTACACGGCTTAGCATTTTTAATAGGAGCTTTTGCTGGGGGTTATATAGGGCTTAGGTATGTTAATTGGAAAGCTGAAAAACTAGCACAATTAGAGTTACTAGAGCTCGCCCCATCTATAACAACTGTTAGAGAGGGTTATAAAGGAGGTGTAAAACTTCATACATCATTAGCTTTAGCTATAGCTTTAGCTATATCGGCTTTATTGATTGTTTACTANGCAGTTATACGTGATGCGATGGTTGGAGGACTGTTTATAGGTATTGCTGTTGGTATAGTTATTCAAAGAACTAGATTCTGCTTTGCAACAGCATTTAGAGATCTATTTAATGGCCCTGAAAATGCTAGAGCACTAAATATACATAAAGGTATAGCTATAGCAATATTAACAGGTTCTATAGGTGTCTTTGCATTAAAGTATATGGGTATGGCTGAAAAAGGTATATGTGTATCCCCTGTAGGTATAACGAATGTTATAGGAGGTATGATATTTACATTTGGAAGCATTTTGGCAGGTGGATGTGCATCAGGACTATTATGGCGTATTGGTGAAGGACATGCTAAGGCATGGATAGCGTTGCTATCGACGGTTTTAACTTACCCAATATTCTCCAAAATATTGAGATCATATTTAAGCAGCTATCCAAAAATATTTATACCATCAATTGGATGGGCGCAGGCATTTACATTTATGTTCATATTCATAATGCTCTACATAGTGTTTATATATTACCTAGAGTACAAGTATAGAATAGAATATAGAACAAAGTAGAATAGCGGTGAAGTTGTAATGGAACAGTCTTATAGGAATAGAATATATTTAATTTTTATTTAAATTTTTATAGTAAACAATAACGTTATTGATAATCTATTAGTTTTAACATTTCTAATAACCTTCTGTACAGCTATACCCACTATCTCTAATGATCTCTAAGATGTTCTTGATCAATTCTAGTATTGTTATGTGTACAAGCTATTTCTTCAATTTAAAAATTGATTAAACTTGACTTCTCACACAAAAACTCTAGCCTCAGAACACTACCTATTTTTATCTCTAATGCACTTTAATATATCCTCTACTCTAGTTGATATTCATAAAGCATAACCTCTATAGATCCTCTTCCCCCTAGGGATACCTTTTGCTTCAGGTAATGAAAATAACAAGTTTTTATCCTTTCCATAGTGGTGTCTATCAACGAATACTCTAAAGAATTTCAAAAGCATATTAAGGGCATCAATAGATACCTTCTCTAATCTTTTTATTTTGGCTATACAACTTTTGTAAAAATATATACGTTATATGATGATGGCAAGCTATAAATTTTAGACGTAATCATAGATATAGATGTATACAAAAATAGAATAGAAGTGAAGTCCTATTCTAATTCCTCTGGCTAGCGAATTAAGTGGTGAAGGCGTATTGGTTAATGGTAAATTGCATTCCATGTTATATACTACAACCTTGCTGTTGCAATATGTCTATAAATTTCCTCTCAACGAAGTCTCTACTAATAGACTTTAGATCGTATTCTGTAGCATTTAAAACAAACTTTTCAATAAGGCTATCGTCTATTATTTTATTCTCAATATCTTCAACATATCTTATACTAGCCTTCGGTGTTGTTTTTGAAGCTCCTATTGGACAAAATTCACCAACCTCTATAGAATATTCATATGTTCCTATAAGCTTTGCATATCTTATTATATCTTCCTTATCTAAGCCTATCAATGGCCTGAGTACAAGTATTTCAGAAGCTTTGTTAATTACATAGAGATTGTGTAGTGTTTGAGAAGCTGTTTGCCCTAAACTCTCTCCAGTTGCAAGAGCTTTTGCACCTATTCTTTTTGCAAGTCTACTCGAGACCTTCATCATAATCCTCCTCATTGCTATAACCATATGATCTTCTTTTAAATTCAAGGCTAGCTTCACTATCAAAGACCTTAGATCTATTACATAAAGTTTTGGGTTATATTCAAAGATCCATCTATCTGTTAAAACCTTTGCAACTCTAAGAGCTCCATAAACATGTCTATCACCACCTAAGTTAAACAAAACCATATGAACCTCGAAACTCATTCTTAGTAGAAACCATGTAGCTACAGGTGAATCTATGCCTCCGGAAAAAAGAACTAAAACAATGTCTCTACTACCCATAGGCAACACCCTTTAGATCCTTAAATATCTTATTATAGATAGTGCTTCTCTCTTCGAAGTCTCTATACATACTTAATAAATATTTAGCTAATCAAGTTTAAGTTTTTAACGTTATCAAAGTCTTACCAATTTTCATTAAGTTTTTCACTATTTGTTTGTTTAGATATCTAAGTTCAACATCTGTTGATATACCTTTAGTTCTATGCAAAAGAATTCCAAGAATATTGTTAATTAAATCATCAAAGCTATTGAATTCTATAGCTATCATCGATGTTCTACTTGATATATCCACGACTCTTGAAACAATGTTAAATAAATTCAATGCAGAGCCTTCATAGCAGAGGAACAGCATTCTGTATACAACTATAGCTTCATATCTATTGCTTAAAAGAGCATCAGCAATACTATTTTGAGCTCTCTAGAATTTTAGAGTCGAATTAATAGAATATCTTACTAAAACAGCCCATTTACTGATAAAAGTCTTCACCTTGAAAAATAAAGTATTTATTAATATAGTGAAAATAGAAAGCTGTTTAAAAACCAATGTATCTCTCCTTGGATACACCACAAACAGGGCATTTATCAGGGGGTTCAATACCTACGTATGTGTGCCCACAGACTGGGCATATCCACACCTTTCCTTCAATAGGGTAGTCCTGGCCCTTGTCAACATAGCTCTTAGCCTCTCTGTATAGCTGTGCATGGATTTGCTCAGCTCTGTAAGCATAGTTGAAACTTAGCTCAGCTTCTTTCTCACCTTGGTGTCTCGCGATCTCTAGGTAAACTGGGTACATCTCCTTAACCTCATACTCTTCACCCATTATACCAAGTTCTAGATTCTTACTAGTGTTCCCAGGACCAATAGGAGTCCCTGAAAAAACCTTGGCATCCTCTTTGTACTCTCTCAAAGCTCTATAATGATTAGATGCATGAACTTGCTCAGCATAGGCAATCGCCCTGAAGAGTCTAGCAACGTTCTTGAAACCCTCTTTCTCAGCTATATCAGCGAATATGAGGTACCTCATGTGAGCCATAGACTCTCCTGCAAAAGCTGATATCAAAGCGTCTTTAGTCATGGGTCTGACCATATATAGAGCCCGGGATTAAGTCTCTTAAGGTGTAAATTTAAGTTTAGCCCTCATAACAGTAAATTGAGTAAATGATATGTTTGCATTTCTTCACTAGAGGTATTTCAAAAAGATGACTTTGATAAAACACCAGCTTTTGTTTTATTCAACGAATACTTTCCATGGATTTAGGAATGATTGATTTTTATTATGAAAAATTTTTTATTTAAATTATATAGCTAGTTTTATGGTGAAAACCTTGGTTAAGTATCGAGTTACTATAGATAGAGTTACATGTATTGCTTGCGGAGCAGCCCCTGCTACGTGCCCTGAAATATATGAGCTTGGTCTTGATAATGGAAAGAACAAGGTTGTTGATAAGTATAACGTGAGGACAGATGAGAACATATCTATAGGGGAGGTACCTGAAGAACTTTATGAGTGTGCTAAAGCTGGTGCTGATGTGTGTCCTGTTAACGCGATAAGAATTGAGAGGGTGGAAGAGTAGGAGACTATGAGTAGAAAGAGCTGTATTCACTGTATATACTTTAAACCAAATGTGCACTACCCATACCTAGGGCTATGTGTTTTAAAAATTGAGCAAGGGTCTACTGTGGAAACGGTTGAAGTGTGTGAAAACTTTAAGGAGGCTTCTCTGGATGAGCTTAAGCAGACTCTGAAGAGCCAGGGATGGCTGTACTGTATAACATGTAGAAAGACGATTACTGATGAGGAGGAGCTTGAGAGCCACGTTAAGAACCATGTAGTTGTTAGTGGAGTTGTTATTGACGAAGCTATATCTGAAGAAGCGCCTTTGGGAGACTAGGCTTGGGTGTCTCTATTGATGGAAATTGGGATTGTGCTTGGGGGTCCTCAGGGAGCTGGGTTAGAAACGTCTATGCATGTTCTCGCAAGGGCGCTGGCTAGGAGAGGCTACGGTGTTATAGCTGATAGAGAGTACTACTCTAACATAACTGGTAGGCATAGCTACATCCACATGCTCATATCCTCAACTAGGTTACCGAGGTCAGTTAGATACCCAGTAGAGATCCTGGCTTCAATGGATGCAGAAACGGTATTTGTTCATTTCAATGACGTCGCTGAGAATGGCATTATAATATATGATGGTGGTCAGGCTAGTAAGAGCGTAGACGATGTTCCAAGTATGGAGGACTACACTAAGGATAGGGTAAGGGGTGTTCTCACTAAGCTAGGGGTTGAGCCTACTGTAAAATCTGTTGTTAGCTTTTTAGAGAAGGATAAGGGCGTTACGCCAATAGAAATCAGCTTTGCTTCAGAGATAAGAAAAGTTGTTAATATGTTTAGAATTGACCCTAGGCAGGCATCGAGATATGTCAGCGGTTTAATAGTTTCTGCAGTGGCTATTGTCTTGGGGTTGGAGGACAAGTTCATCAGGTATGGATTTGAGCAACAATTTAGAGAAAGAAGGCATTTAGCTGAGCAGAACATGGCTCTATACGAAATACTTAGAGACTCTATGGCAAACTTCAGAGGTATCGCTAAGCTCAGCGACCCTGAGATAGGGCTAGGCAAAGTAATGCTTGTGACAGGCAACGATATGGTTGCAATAGCTAAGATAGTTGGTGGCTTGAGGTACCAAAGCTATTATCCAATAACACCAGCAGCAGATGAGAGCTTCACCATTGAGAAGTATGAGTATAGCGAATTGAATGGAAAGGTCGTTGGGCCTGTAATAGTTATGCAAACAGAAGATGAGATAGCAGCTATAAGCTCTGCCATAGGAGCAGCACTAGCTGGTGCAAGAAGTGCTACAGCTACTAGCGGCCCTGGATTTGACTTAATGGTTGAAGGGCTTTCATGGGCTGGTGCAAATGAGGTCCCAGTCGTTATAACGTTCTACCAGAGAGGAGGGCCAAGTACTGGGCAACCAACACGTGGAAGCCAAAGTGATTTGATGAGCACTGTCTTCGCTTCTCATGGAGAATTTGCAAGAGTTGTAATATCGTCTGGAGACCACATGGAGGCATTCTATGACACTATAGAGGCTTTTAACATTGCTGAGAAGTACCAGGTGCCAGTGATTCACCTTCTAGACAAGTTCTTAGCGAATACCATAGCTTCTATACCAACTCCAAGCATAGAAATGTTAAGAATTGACAGAGGCGCGGTGTCCCCTGGAGGGCTAAGTTACAAGAGATTTGACTTAAGTAATTTGGTATCGCCTAGAGCATACCTTGGGTCAGAAAACACTGTGATGTGGTACGCAGGTGATGAACATGATGAGTACGGGCACATAGTTGAGGACCCTGAAATCAGGGTGAAGATGTATTCAAAAAGAATTGAAAAGATGAGGATCATTTTGGAGGAGACCCCCATAGAAATCAAGATGGGTATTTACGGAGATAAAGACGCTGATTACATAATTATTGGCTGGGGCTCAGTCAAAGGCGTAGCTCTAGACGCTCTAGACATCCTTAGCAAGAAGCTTAAGCTGTGCTACATAAACATAAAGCTCCTGTGGCCACCCCCCAAAAAAGAGTTGCTAGATGTGGTTAGAAGCACTCCTAGAGATAGGATAATAGCAGTTGAGCATAGCTACGGAGTAAACATAGCATCATTAATAGAGATGACAACGGGTATCGCCATAGATAAGAAGATAGCTAAGTTTACAGGCAGACCAATAACATTAAATGAAATGGTTGAAGCCATAGAGAGAATAGTCTATAGAAATGCAGATCGCGTGGTGCTTAACTATGGAGCGTAGGCATGAGTATAAAACGAGCCTCTGGGTTGATTGGTGCCCTGGTTGCGGCAACTTCGGAATTTTAACAGCTGTAATAAAGGCGTTTGAAGAGCTTGGCCTAGACCCGTCGAAAACTGTCATTGTGTCGGGAATAGGTTGCTCAGGTAAGATTGCACACTTCGTTAATGTTAATGGTGTTCACGCTCTGCATGGAAGGGCCATACCGTTTGCAATGGGTATAAAGCTCGCTAACCCGAACCTAACAGTTATTGTTCATGGTGGTGACGGCGACCTTTTGGGCATAGGAGCTGGGCACTTTGTTGCTCTAGGTAGGAGAAATATTGACATTGTTGTGATGATGCATAATAACGGTGTCTATGGCTTGACTAAGGGGCAGGCGTCTCCCACACTCCCACTGGGTGTGAAGACAAAGGCGCTAGCTAGGCCAAATATTCAGCAAGCTGTAAACCCAGTGCTACTTGCTCTGTCCTCTGGCTTTACTTTTGTCGCAAGGGGTTATGCATTTAATGGTGTTCACTTAAAGGAATTGATTAAGATGGCCATAAAGCACAGAGGAGCTGCATTTATAGACGTTCTGCAGCCTTGCGTAACTTTTAACGATGTATACACAGCAGAGTTCTATAGGAAGGTAGTCTACGAACTAGATAAAGACCCTAACTGGGATCCCATAGTCTACAAACCAGATGAAGCTAAGGAGAAGCTTTTGAAAGCGATTGAAAAGGGCTTAGAGTGGGCTGATAGAATACCTATAGGGGTGTTCTATGTCAATGAACATGTACCTACATTTGAGGAAAGGCTTAGCAAAAGAGTTCACAGGTACCCCAGCACCAACCCTGCAAACTCCGTCATAGAGGTGGGTGGAAAGCCAATTCTATCTCAACAAGAGTTTGAAGAGCTCTTCAAGGAGTACATGATTACTGTAGAGAAGTAGACGAGTTGCGCAGTTATGATATGTAGAGAAGTTTTCAATTCAATAAAAATTTTTAGTATTAACACTNTAGAAAAGCGTGGGAGGTTTCCTGAGGAGAAAAGCATCGAGATTTACATAGGTTACCGTAACTTATGGCACAGGCTACTAGTCATAAAGGTCTTTGAAGGTAGACCGCCATTCTATAGGAAGTGGGTAGAGGTTTTCTCAATAATGGCCACAGCGAGTTTTGATGACGTGACTTTCAAATTCGCTGGCTCTGATCTGGAGAAGAACTTGATCAAGTGCTTATCCAACTTAATTGATGCAGGTGAGAGGCTCTTCATAGAGTATCTCTACGATAGAGAGACGTGGAAAGCACTAGAGCTTAGCGTTCCACCGCACTTAACGAGGCTTGGCTTCATGTTACTTGAGAACGGCTTTACATGGTTTAAAGACTGGTACTACCCAGAGGGGTTTATGGAGGGAAATCCTAAGCTCCAAGTGGAGAAGCCTGCTAGTGATGAAACTAGGCGGAGGCATCTAGAAGGTCTTTGTAGAGAAGCGGTGGTGTTTGCCAATAGTGCGAAGGCTTTCATAGAGAGCAACATCTATAAGGAGATATTTGAGGGTGTGTATAATAGAATTGAAAAACTTTTGAACAATCTATGTGTAGAGCAGAGTGTAGGTGTTGCAGTACTTTAGCCTCCTGGCGTTCCATGCCATGGGCTATCTCTCCAGATGGCATCCCAGATATCTTCCTCTGTAACAGCTTCTCTCTTAGCCAAGTTATCTCTCACACTGACCAAAACCTTGTGGTGCTCAACCTCATCGCTGTATATAGCAGATAGCACCAGCTTTAGCCTGGGGTCTTCAACTTCTTTAAGTAGTTCACCAACAAGCTTAACCATCAGAGCCTCAGTCTCAATATGCTTATCGACCTCTTTAGAGATTAGCTCTAGCTCTTCTTGTGATAAAACAGGCTGTGGAGATGTTAACAGCTTTACCAAAGCCTCATAAAGCTGAGAGTGCTTTAAGCTATCGTTAGCAATTCCAACAAAGATTGACTGTAGGACTGGGTGCTCTATCTTCCTGCTAAGCTCTGTAAGAGCCTTAGCGTAGACCTTCTCCCTATCAATCATCTCCTTAAACACATTTAAGTGCTCCTTAGCTGACATAGGGATCACACTTTAGTAAGCTAGTGCTGATAATTTAAAAGCTGTTATAAATTTTCACACAATTAAACGTTTTTACAAAGCCACACAGAGAAAAGCGTGTGTCGAAAAGCACTACACTGCATATTCATGTGGACAAGTGTTAAAAGTAAGCTTAGAGCTATGTAATTGAGGTGAGGTAGGTGATTGTTGTAGACCCTGTTTGCGGAATGGAGGTGGATTCTGAGAAAGCTAAGTACAAGTCTGTTTACAAGGGCAAGGTATACTACTTCTGTAGTCTTCACTGCAAAAAGGCGTTTGAAGAGAACCCTGAGCACTACTTAGCTCACGGTCCAAGCGAGGAGTTTATGAAGATGGGTAAGTGAAAAAGGCTAAATGGGGGTAATCTAAAGTCCTGCTGCACTCTAATAACCTTAGGGCAGTGTAAACNAGGGGGTGAGGAGNCCTTATGGCGAGAGTTGTAGAGAGGGTGAGGATTGTAGGTGTTGATTGCCCTTCCTGTGTCTATGGAATTGAGAAAAGAGTTGCTAGTGTTAGGGGGGTTGCGAGCTTTAAAGCAGACCATGTCTCTGGCGAAGCCGTTATCGAGTATGATAGTGACCTTTGCTCTCTCAGTGATATCGCTAAGGCTATTAGGGACGCTGGGTACGATGTTGAGAAGGACTACTTAGAGCTCTACACTAGTGTGGAAGGTGAAGAGGCTTACTATATTGAGAGTAGGATTAAGAGAGCCCCCGGAGTTATAGACTGCAGAATATCAACAGTATCAGGGATCATAAGAGTCCTCTTCAACCCTTATACAACATCTCGTGAAGAAATTGAAGAGCATTTAAAGAGACTCGGAGTGGAGTTCACTAAAAAAGCTAGTGAGAGAGTCAGATTCGGGGTTACCGATACTACACAGAGGCTCGCGAAGCTCACAGCATTCACCTTAGCACTACTAGCTATACTTTATCACAATATAGGTGTCGTTGCTATTAGTGCGCACACACCCCTCTGGAGCTATCGAGACCTTGTCCTCTTTTCTATAGCCACAACAGTAGTTGTGCTCAATATCGATACCATTTCAAAGGGGTTAAAGTCCTTAGCGAGGCTTAGCCCCACAATGGAGTCCCTCATAGCACTATCATCTATGTCTTCATACCTGTTTAGCATAGCTATAGCACTTGGGTTTCTAGGGAGTTCAGAGACTTTCTTTGAAGCTTCTGCTGGTGTACTAGGGTTTGTAGGGCTGGGTAAGTACATTGAGGCGAGGCTTAGGGGAAGGGCTTCTGAGGCTATAGAGAGGCTGGGCGGGTTCATAAAGGGAAGGGTCAGGGTAATCAGGGGGAGCTCTGTTGAGGAAGTTGATGTAGAGAACACTTCTCCTGGCGATATCGTTGAGTTTAAGTCTGGTGAGAGAATACTTGTCGATGGTGTTACTGTTGAGGGGTGGGGCTACGTAGATGAATCTACATTCACTGGCGAGACTACGCCAAGGTTTAAGTCTGCTGAGAAAAGAGACCCTGTGTTTGCCGGCACAGTACTTGTATCAGGGTACATCAGGGTTAGGGTCACTAGGGCAAGTAGAGACACTGTGCTTTCGCACATAGTTGAAACAGTTAAGGAGTCTCTCTTCACAAAGCCAAGGGCTCAGCTCATAGCAGACAAAATTGTTGGCTACATGACCTGGGTAGTCATAGCGCTGAGCATAGTGACATTCATTTACTGGGCTACTAGGAGTAGCATTGAAAACGCTACACTATTTATGGCATCTGTGCTCGCCGTTACATGTCCATGCCCACTCGGCATAGCCATACCAATGGTCTACGCAATTGCGGCATACAGAATCGCATCCCTTGGTGTAGTCATTAGAAGAGGGGATGTATTTGAGAGAGCTCTGAAAGTAGATGTTGCGATATTTGATAAAACAGGCACTCTAACAGTTGGGAGACCTGCTGTAGAAAGAGTTGTGGTGCTTAACGGCTCTGAGGGAGATGTGATGAGCAAAGTGTGTAGTGCTGAGAGTAGAAGTGAGCACCCCCTAGCCTCAGCTGTGCTGAAGTTCTGTAGAGATAGAGGGTACACATTTGCTGATCCAAGTAGGTATGACCATATTCCTGGGTTAGGTATAGTAGCTGAGGTGAGTGGTGAAGAGGTTGTTATAGGGTCTGAGAACCTAGTCATTGAAATGGGTGTAGCAGTGCCAGAAGATGTGAAAAGCCTTGTTGTGGAGTACAGGAGGCAAGGGTATACAGTAGTCTTTGTTGGGTTAAACAAGGTGCTATCAGGAGTCATACTGGTTAGAGACAGTGTCAGAGAAGATGCTGTAAGGGTAGTAGAGTTTCTCAAGAGGAGAAAAGTGAGGACCGCTATAGCTTCTGGAGACAGCATGGACACTGTAAAAGCAATTGCGAGAGAGCTCAAGGTAGATGATGCTTATTCAGAGCTCACGCCTGACGACAAGACACAGCTTGTGGAAGAGCTTCAGAGAGGGGGCTTCAAAGTGATGTTTGTAGGTGATGGTGTTAACGATGCAGGTGCAATTGGGAAAGCGTTTCTTGGTGTGGCAATTGGTAGTGGTGCTGATATAGCTAAGATAGCAGGAGACGTAGTAATCATGAATGAAAAGCTTAGAGACATAGAGACTCTGATAACATTTAGCGAGAGGGTTAAGAGAAAGTCTATTGAAAACCTAGCCTGGGCATTCATATACAACCTAACCCTCGTGCCAATAGCTATGGGGGTCCTTCACCACACAGGAATAGTCTTAAGACCCGAGATGGCAGCTATAGCAATGATCGCAAGCGACATTTCCGTTGTGCTCAACTCCCTATCACTACTTAAACACAAGCTCGTGCACTCATGAGAGCACTCCTATTCTGTCTCGGCTAGACGCTACCCTACACTTCTACCACAAGTTTATAATGCACTAGTTGATGCCAAGTAGTTAGGCTTAATAAGTGCTCAACCTTAGGTACAGGTAGTGGAATTAGTGGTAGGTGAGAAAAAGTACAGTTTGTGCACTCATGGCTGTGCTCACATTGCCTTAAATGAGATCTTGGCGTAGCCCCCATCAACCTCAAGGGTGAGCACCTTTACATTGGGAATAGCCCTGCTGAAAACAAGCTCTCTATTCAAATCCCGCATTGCAAGCATGCGTGGTGCTAGTGATGATACCATGCGTGTAACAACACTTGCTATAGCCTCTACAGCATCGCTAACCATGCTCACAAGTGGGGGTGTGTGAGTAGCTCCCTTACTACTTGCAATGCTTAGAACATCACTTACCTTAAGGTGCACTAGGGTTTCTAAGTGCTTTGGGACTCTAAGTGTCATAACATTTTGAATACTCTCAATAGCCTCGTCAAAGAGGTTTGGGTCAACATCTTCAGCGACACTAACGTTTATCACATTCTTGATGAGCAGCCTCTTACCCATTGCCCTGACCCTCTCCAGCAGCTCTCTATCTATAGTCAGGCTAATCCTATCTCGTAGCACAACTAGGTCAGGCTTCACTTCCTCTGCGCTAACCCCCCTCACATGCTTCACAGTACTAATGCCTTCAGCACTACTTGGCTTAGCGCTGAGCTGTTGAGGAGCTTTCAGCAGGCTGAATGCTTTGAGCCCTAGCTCGGTGAGCTCATAGTAGCCATCAGGAGTCTTTGCGATGAAGCCCACGAGCTTCTTTAAGTGAAAGGTCAGGGTACCTGTGTCATCAATGTTGAGATCCTTCATAAGGTCTGTTAAAGCTCCTTTTACCCTTCTCACCAAGCACCTTTATAATACCTCTCCTAATTCTGTGACTCAGCACCTCAAATACTCTCTCCATCTCCTCAGGCTCTCCACTCAACTCACTTTCACCAAACCTCTACAATAGCCTACTTGTTTTAGTAAGTAGATAAGGTGTTTTGAAGAGCCCGCTAGTCAAATTCAACTCATTCCATGTGCTGAGAGCCCTAATCAAAACAGCATATATACTTGACGAGCCGAGTTAGGGGGCTTGTGAGCAAATATGCATGCAGTTGAGGCAATAGAGCTTAGTAAGAGGTTTGAAAGTGTGTGGGCTGTGAAGAACATAACATTTAGCGTTGGGGAGAGAGCCATAGTTGTCTTAGCAGGCCCTAACGGTGCTGGCAAGACAACTACTGTGAGAATGCTTACAACAGTTCTAAGCCCTAGTAAGGGATTTGCAAGGGTTATGGGATTTGACGTAGTGAAGGAGTTTAGGGAGGTTAGGAAGAGAATAGCTTACCTACCCCAGGACTACGGAGCCATGGGCGATGTAACGCCGTATGAATTCATAGCTTACACGCTAATGATGAGGGGCTTTAGCTACTTTGTTGCTAAGAAGGAGGCTAGGAGGTGGATAGAGTTGCTAGGGCTAGAGCAGATTGCTAAGAGGAGGAGCTGGGTTCTCAGCGGGGGTGAGCGAAGAAAAATGCTAGTAGCAGCAACACTAGCTTCACACGCTGACGTGGTATTCTTAGATGAGCCCACCACAGGGCTAGACGTTGAGTCTAGGTACAGCATCCTCAAGGTTATTAGGGATGCATCTAAAGAACTTGGCTCAACAATTCTCCTCACAACTCACATGCTTGAAGAAGTGCAGCTCATAGCAGATCACGTGGTCTTTATAAACAGTGGAGAGGTTGTGGCTCAAGGGGGGCCTGGGGCTCTCTTAAGCAAGTTGCCCTATAGGTATAGGGTTGTACTTGAGGGTGTGGACAAGGGGTGCCTAGGCAATAAGCACATAGACCTCGGTGAGAAGGTTATTACGTGGGTGAAGTCCGTTGAGGAGGCTAAGCATGTGGCTGAGGTCTGTAAACCAAGTGCGTACTCCACTAAGGATGTTTTCCTTGAGGATGTCTACCTGTATATCGTGGGTGAGAAGAAATGAGGGCTTTGTGGAGAGTTCTAGGTGTAGCACTTTTCTACACTGCTTGGATTAAGAGGCAGTGGATGTGGATAGTGCAAAGCATTATGTCCACTGTGGGTATTGTGATGCTGGCCTATGGCTGGGGAGGGCACGACATTGTCAAAACAGCGATACCAGTGTACATTATTATTACTACTTGGAGCTTTGGGGCAAACTTAGTTGCGCAAATGGTTGGATACGATAGAGTTTCAAGAGAGTGGGAGAGAATGGTGGCATCACAACTCACACTCTTTGAGTACTTCACAGGCATTGTACTCGGCGCCTTACCCTTTGTACTACCATCAATAGCGCTCCTAGTGCCAATAGCAACTGCGTGGGGCTTTGGCTTAAAGCTTATAACCATAGCCCTGCTACTCTCACCCCTATCAATGGCTCTAGGAACCTTCCTCTCCCTATCAATAGTGCTCAGAATTAGAAACCCTATGAACATATCTGCAGTGACAAATCCCCTTGTCACAGCAACTACATTTCTACCACCAGTACTATACCCACCAACAGTGCTACCAGAGCCGCTGAGAAGCATTAGCATTAGCATCGCTGTGCCACCAGTCGCACTAGCAGAGATAACTAAGGCGCTGAGCATAGGGGTGAGCACAACGCCTATACACATATCAATAGCGTCAGTAATTGCATGGCTTGTAACAACAGGCATAGCAACACTAAGGGTTCTTAAGTGGGGGCTTGAGTAAGCCTCGAGCCCCTATCTGCGAGGCTAGGGAGTAGATGCACATTTTCACTAAACCTACACTGCGCTCTTTCTGTAGTGAGTGCTATGAACTGAGTTGTGACTGGAGCATCGTCGGGAATAGGGTTTGAGTTTTAAGCTCATATGCATGAGGGGTGGGGAGAGGGTTTTAGGTGTTGGTAGAAATGAGGATAGCCTCAAGAAGCTGAGGAGCAGTTTTAATGAGTGTTTTGATTATGTTGTAGCAGGACCTGTCCCGCTGAAGACATTAGAAGTGTTGTTGAATGCACTAAGAGTGTTTTTAGCCAAAGTGTGTGTCCTTGTCAACAACGCTGGCTTTGGGCTCTACAAAGGTACTTAGAACGCAGCTATGAAGATGCGCCGCTCATGACCATGACTAACCTCGTTGCGCCTGTAACCCTCACAAAAGGGTTTCTACCCCTTATGAACAGCGGCTCGACTGCTGTCATGGTCATCACGGCGAGTGTCCATGTTTTAGTGAAGAGCCTTCCCATCTACGGTGNGACTAAGATAGCCTACGCTACATGTCTAAAGCTCTTAAGCAAGAGCTGAAGATGCTTGGCGTATACCTAATCACTATCTACCCTGGCTTAGTCAGCACAGAGTTTCACGCTAGGGCTGTGGGGGGAGTCGNTGGAGGTATACTACCAGCAGAAGTTACTAAAGCAATTATAGAAGCTGTTGAGTTAAAGAAGGACTGCGTTTATGTGCCAAGGCACCTGGCGATACTCAGGGTACTAGGGCCACACCTAAAAACCGCACTTCTAAAGCACTGCAGGTGCTCCTAGTGAAAGTAGCTCACGAGCCTCTGCCTAAGCACCCACACCTCGCTTAAGCCACTTCTCCGCTAGCCCGTGACCTCGTCTTGTATACATATTGGTCAGAGCACTGTAGAGGCTCGCGCTTTTCATGTGCTAACTTGCCTATGCTATTGCTTTGAGCCACACCTGCATCTTTGTCTTACCTCTGTTATTCCACAGGCAGTATGGTATTGCTCTAAACACAACTCTCTTCACGAGTCGTGGCTGTGGGGTGCTGTAGCTATGGTACAGCTCACCATCTTTGTTTGTGTGATCAAGCACATATCCATCCCCATCAATAGCGACAACACCGCTAAGTTGCTGTGGTTCAGCCCCCTCTCTGAGATTTGCTTCACTAGGTTTGACCACTAGGTAGTTTATGTCATAGCCCTCGTTATCCACTTGCTCTACGCAGTATACCAGGGGCCCNCTCACTATGGCTGCTCTACTCCAGTTAGCCTCTATCAATGGGTGTGCAGATACTAATGTGGNCTTCAGGGGGATGATGACCTCNACAACGTCACCAGCATCCCACTTTCTGCTCAGCTCAAAGTACTCCCCGGGCCTTGGCTCAAATACGCTCTTCCCTATTCTCACCTTCGCTTCAGAAGCCCACTTAGGCACTCTAATCATGAGCGAAAACTCCTCTACTCTCTCAGGGCTCACTCTAATCAATGCCTTCCCACTCCACGGATACCCNGTCTCCACAGAGATTTTAACAGCACACCCACTGAGGTTTACAGTTGCCTCGCTTTCCACAAACAAATTGANCCATATCCTCGGCTCACCCTTTGAAACAGCGTAGATCATGCTGGNCATGTAGGCTATGAGCCTAGCTATGTTTGGTGGGCAACAAGCGCATTCATACCACGGCTGCCTCTCATGCTTTCCAAAGTAGTCTGCAAGTGGATTCACATAGAAGTACTTCGTGCCGTCAAGCGATATGCCTGCGAGCGCAGCGTTGTAGAGGACCCTCTCTAGCACATCCATGTACTCAGCCTCCCCAGAGGCTAGAAACATTCTCCACGCCCACATAACCCCTGCTACAGCAGCACAAGTCTCACTGTACGCTCTGTCATTTGGGAGCTCGTAGTCCTCGCCAAAAGCCTCGCCATCATACCTAGACCCAAAACCCCCAGTGATGTAAGTCTTCATCAAGGCTCTTCTCCACAGCCTCTTTAAAGCATTCCACAGGACCGCGTCCCCNGTCTCGAGGTACAGATCTGTTGCACCTGTGAAGAGGTATAGCGCTCTGACTGCATGGCTACCGGCAAAGTCACTCATATTTTCAATAGGCTCGTGGTCTACGAGGTATGTGGGGGACGCGGGAAAGGCCCCGCTCTTATTTGCTTGCGCGACAAGCNCCCTCCCCCTGACACTCACAAAGAAGTTAGCTAGGTCTAAGTACCTCCTATCCCCCACCTCTCTATACAGCTCAACTAGAGCCATCTCCACCTCTGGATGCCCATCAGCTGTCCTCAGCTTGCCCTCGCCATGCCCAAAGGTCTCTACAAGTAGGTTGGCAAACCTAGTGGCTACAGAGAAGAGAGTGCCATCACCTAGGGCTCTCCTAGCAGCTATAGCAGCCTGTATGAGGTGCCCCCCGCAGTACAGCTCGTGAGACCACGCTAGGTTCTCCCACCTCCCAAGCCCCCTAAGCCTCACAAACGTGTTTATATAGCCATCGGGTTCCTGAGCGCCTGCAACATCCCTTATAGCGCTGACAAGCTTCTCGTACAGCTCACTACTCCATACATGGATTAGGGCGTAGGAGGAGGCCTCGGCCCACTTATACACATCAGAGTCGTTAAACCAGAACCCTCCCACGTAGCTGCCAACCCTCTTCCCACTAGCAACCCTAAAGTTATCGAGCCTACCTGTCTTCTCTAAAAACTCGTACTGTAGCAAAAGCGTTTTGCTAACAAGGTTTAGTATCCTAGGCCTCCAGAACTGATCCTTAACAACAACCTTAGTTTAAAGGCACAGGCACGAGCCTTGCATAAGGTGATCTCCTGACATCAACAACGTGCACATCTCCTGTGCTCAACTCATTACACCCAGTAGCTGTGTACATGTAGTAAAGTGCAGGGGGGCTTCAGATAAGTGTTTCTCAAACTCCTGAAAGCCCAGAGGAAGTGAGTGAAAAAGTAATTGCTTTTACCACTTCTATGCTCTTACAAGCAGAGCTTAAAACACTTTGTCTAAGGCTCCTCACAGTGCTATTCTAAAAGCGTTGAATATCCTGTGGTTCACCTCAAGGATCTTTTGCTTTGTCACCTTGTCTGCTTTAGGATTGCAACACCCTTCTCTAGCCTGGGTCTCACTGCTATTGTTTCCCACAGCCTCAGCTTGTGATAGCCATTTTCAGGGCCCAGGTAGTCTACTTGCGTATCCACTCCCACTGCAATGTCTAGTATGTGTGGGTTTGCTGAAAGTATCACTGCTGTGTCATCTGATAGCACTGGTGTTGGTACAACCTCTTTCACAAGTCCCTTGACCCTCGTTAGCTCCATAACCCCTGTCTTCTCGTGCACTGCTAGTAGCTTTGTGTATCTAGAGGGGCTTACGAATAGGATGAAAGGCTCTCTAGCACCCCCCTCAACCATCTTTGCTAAAGCCCTTGCAACCTCGTCTACCGCTACGCCGGGGGCCTCCCAAGAGCTCATCTCAGCTTTCACAGCTCCCGCGAGCTCTGTTAGCTTCTCCAAGATGAGCCTATCCTCAAGTGTTGCAAACTCCACAGCTGCTCTATACCCATCCCCAAGCTCAAGCACCTGCCCAAACCTCTCTGCATAGTCCACAGCTCTTTGNCTCACCTTTAACTCTACAGAAAGCTCTGCAAGTGGGATAACGTACCTAGCTCCCCCAACAGGCTCAACAGCAACAGCATCAACACCCCTCCCAACTCTTGCAACAGGCACAAACCTTCTAAACACCCTAGCTCCATCAACAACTCTTGTAACAGCCTCAGCAACACTCTTCCAAATATCTTCAGCTGAGGGCTGCTGACTAGTAGGAGGGTCCCTAGCCTCTAGGCCTGTGAGCTCCTTAACCTCCCTAGCACCCTTAGCAAGCTCCTCAACCTGCTCTGCGTCCAGGGTCTTCAGCAGAGCCAGGAACTCGCCAACGTGAGTCTTCTCCTCCTTAGCAATATCCTCGAAAACCCTCCTATACCTCTCGTCATCAATAGCCCTAGCGAGCTGCAGATAGAGGTTTATAGCGTCTAGCTCAGCTATTATTGATAGTCTGAGAGCTTCAGCAACCTCCTCTTTAGAGAGCTTCCTACCAGGGGGGAGGTCAAGTGGGTGCTTAGACATCAACCCCAGGCTCACCCCAGAGGTGGTGAGCTCTTTAAGTATTTAAATCTGTTTTCAAATAGAGGCACTGTGGCTTAGAAATGAGCTGTCACTAGAGAGGCTCTAGGCTCGGAAAACTATTCCCCACGTGATGATGGCTGTGAATTCTGATGCGTGATGAGGTGTTTCAAGGCTGATTAAAGTCGCTTAGCTTCTCCCTGTAATTTCCTCTAGGAAGTGCTTGAAGAGCTCTACAAGCATCTTAACCTCCTCCTCTGACTGGTTTAGCGCTGGTAGTAGGTGCGGAGTCTTTTCATCCATGTACAGAACGCTGTTGATCCTCATGTAGAGGTGAAGCGCTTTTTCAACTACCTTACTCCACCTGAGGTCCCTAACCTCTGCATAGCTCCTCGGCCTAGCCCTTGTGAAGTGCACCCCTGTCATGGTTCCTGCGCCAGTAGCCCAGCACACCCTCCCATGCTCTTCGCACATCTTATCNATCTCCCTCCTGACCCAGCCCCACAAAGCATTTGCACATTCGTATAGGCTTCTGTGCTCAGCTAAGTACCTAACTAGAGTGTAGCCAGCTACAGCATTTATTGGGTTCCCTGTGAACGTCCCCCCGTGGAATGCCCTTGCCCTTGGGTCTGGGTACCTCAGGTGGTCTAGTAGCTCCATGACCTCTGCTCTACCGCCAAAAGCACCTGCACCTGGGTATCCACCCCCAATAGCCTTTCCATAAACTACTATGTCTGCCTTCACATTGAAGAACTCCTGACCCCCTCCAAGGGCAAGCCTAAACCCTGTTATCACCTCGTCAAATATGAGCAGAGCCCCGTGCTCATCAGCAAGCTGCCTAAGGCCCCTCAGGTAGCCCTCTTCAGGCGGTATACAGCCTCCACCGCCAAGCACAGGCTCAACAACTACTGCAGCCACTGGGTGCCTCTTCAACGCGGCTTCAGCAACACCCAGATTGTTAAAGGGTATGGCGATGGTATACTTCAAGTAGTCCTCTGGTAAACCAGCTGACTCAGGACCCCCTGGCAACTTGACGTAAGTGTGAAGAGCGTCGTAACCACCGTGCCACCCACCCTCAACCTTAACAACATAGCTCCTCTTAGTGTAGGCCCTGGCGAGCCTCAAAGCNTACATATTAGCCTCGGTGCCGCTCATAGTGAATCTCAGCATCTCTACCCCTGGTAGCACCCTGGTTAAGAACTCTGCATACTCAATAGCGTAGGGGTTCTCAAAGCCTAGGTGAGTACCCTTTTTAGCAACTTCATTAACAGCCTCTACAACAAAGTCAGGAGCGTGTCCAAGCACATGGGCTCCGTGGCCCATCCAGAAGTCCACATACTCATTGCCATCAGCATCCCACACCCTAGAACCCTTAGCCCTGGTAATGTACAGTGGGTAAGGCTCGAAAAACCGCAGAGTGTAAGTTACACCCCCAGGAAAAACCCTGCAAGCCCTCTCAAAAAGCTCTTTGCTACGCCTAGTTCTTTCAACATACACTCTTTTCCACTCAGGAAGTAGTTTCTCCAAATTCTCTTCAATATTCAAGTGAGCGTGAATACCTTACACCCCATCAAAGCCTTTCAATATAATATTCAATCTAAGTACTATTAAAATTTCATAGCAAAATCCCATCTTTTAAACGATACAAAAATTAAGACTGNTAAGTGTGACAAAGCTGAGGCATTCTGTAACTCAATTTAGTGATTCTTAAGGTGTTAATGATCTGAGCTGCTTAGGCATAACAACGATTTCAACTCCCTTAACACTTCTCTCTATAACGTAACTTACAATTTCATCAGTAACAGCCTCACCCATGACTTTTAATGTATCATAAGCATACGCCCAGATATGGGGAGTGACAATCACACTATCGTACCTTAAGATAGGGTGATCCTTGCCTATGAGCTCTCCCTCAATAACATCTAGTACTCCTTCAGCAACNCTCACATTACTTGCTCTGCCATATACTTAGACTTTCCGTAGTAATTAGCTGGAGCTATTTCATCATACCCAGAGTAAGGCGATTCTTTGAGCCCGCTATAAACATAGTCACTACCTGGGGTACGCTAAGGCTATGCCTACTCTCCTACATTCTAAAGCAGCATTCCCAGGCTCAATAACAGTGTAGGTGATGTCTCTACACACTAAGTATGTGTTAGTTTCTAGCCCACTGGTATGAATTTCGCTATGGCGATACTGTTAGAGGGCTTGTTAGTGATATAAACACACCTCTCTGTGGCTTTAGCTAAGCATCTTCTTGAGAATGCTTAGCAGCTCCTCTAAGTCCTTAACTGTTAGTACTGCTCTGAGAAATGCATAGCCTATGCTCGTGTCTAGCTCATAGCCTAGCTCTAGCCCTGCTTTAGCTATGAGCCTAAGCATTTCTCTATAGGCATCTGCATACCTATCAACTTCTCCTAGTGCAAGGGTTTTTGGAACCTCTATGCTAATGGACACTGCGAACCCGCCCTCCCTCTCCATGACCTCAGCAACAGCATCTCCAATATGAATCCTCACACTCTCTTCAGCTTCAAATCTGGCTCCCAGCTCCTTTAAGAGGCTCTTAACGCTCTCAATCCACTCACTACTCACAAGCCCTTCTTCAAGCACTGCACAAGCACCATTAAAAATAGTGCTTGTGAGAGGCTTAAAAACATGGCGTGGAGAGCTTTAGAAGGGTAAAAAAGAGGTATTTATTTCATCACTCTGCGTCCACATTGCTAGTGCTCTTCCTCCCTGTGAGCATGCTAATGACTAGTGGTAGAGTGAGCGATATTGCTAGTGTTGGTATGAAGGAGTAGTAGGTCCAAGGGAACTTGAAGTCTCCATAAGCCGCTACACCTATTGCTGTAGCTGTGCTTATAGCAATTGTCACTGTGATTGCCTCTGGCTTCACTCTCCTCCAAAACAGTGTGTAGATCACAGGCCCTGTTAGAACTCCTGAGAGAATCGATGTCGTCACGCCGAAGAGGACCATGAGCATTGGTGGCGGGTTTATGGAGAGCACTATTGAGAGTATAGCTAGAACTACAACTGTTAGCCTAAACACCACTGCCTCACTACCAACCCTCCCCAGCCCCATCAGATCCCTAACTAGTATTTGTGATGCTGTAGAGAGCATTGCTGTTAGCGTTGACATAGAGGCAGATAGCACAGCCACGAGGAATAGTGCTGTAAAGCCGCTGGGGAACAGGTTTTGGACTAGGTGTAGGAATGCGTAGTCTGCTACAATCACAGAGTCCTTGAGAATAAGCTTTGTGGTTGCAGAGGCTAGGTTTAGCGACAGGGTTAGAGTAGCCACTAGCACAGTTGCTATAGCTGTTGCTGTTTTTAGCGACACCCTATCCCTAATGGATATGAACCTCATTAGGAGTGCCGGGTTCCCCCAGCCGAGGAAGCCTAGGCTTAGGTAGAGAGCCATTAGAGGGAGCAGGTCTCTGTAAGGCCAGGTGGCGAGCGCTGGGTCTATAGAGCGAAGCCCGTTGTAGAGGTTCACAACACCACCAACGCTAGCAAGCGAGGTAATGCATATTGCCACAGCCATGAGGAGCATGAATAGGGCTTGCACCGCCTGTGTCCACACCTGCCCTAGGTAACCACCAATGGCTGTGTAAACCATTGTGACTATAGCTATAGCTAGAAGAGCGCTGAGGTAGGGCATGCCGGCTATCACCTCAAAGGCCCTCGCAACGCCTATGAGTATAGATATTGCGTAGACTATCAGCCCTAGTAGCATTGCTACCCCAGCTGCTATAGCAGGTGCTTTAGAGCCAAGCCTCTTCTCAAACAGCTCCACAACGGAGAGCACATTTAGCTTTACAGCCACAGCCTTTAGCCTAGGGCCAAGCACTATAAACGCTAAGAGGGTGCCTATCCACACAACAAATACGTCCTTCCACAGCACACCTAAGCCATACTTCCAGCCAAGAGCTGTTGCACCTACGAATATCACTGAGCTAAAGTATGTTGTGAAGAAGGAGAGCGCTGTTAAGAGCCCCCCAATCCTCATACCACCGACATAGAGCTCCTCAACACTCCTGGTCTTTGCCATTCCAATGAAGCCTATAGCTACGAGGATCCCAAAGTAGGCTGTGATAACAACTATGGTGAGAATCATCTGCGCTCACCACTACGCATTTTCCTTAGAGCCTCCGCTCCTCTTAGCAGCGTATATCACTGCCACTACTATAGCCACTATGTATAGAGATATTGCTAATAACACATCCCACGATACAATCAGCAACACCTCTTCAACTAGGTATGGGTTGCAAGAGCAGGCTTAAAAAAACTTTATAAATAATCAATCTACTTAAACAGGTATTTACACGCATTTAAAGTCCCTTGACCCCAGTAGGTGTGCAATGCTCTCTCAAAACCCTTTTAATGGTGGCTACATGTATAGAGGTAGTTGACAACACGTGGGTGTTTTCATGAACATTAGAAACGCTGATTGGAATAAGCTTGCTGAAAAGCTCCACAGATTCTACAATGGAAAGATAGAGGTCGTGCCCAAGTGCCCCATTACAAGCATCAGCGACTTTTCAGTGTGGTACACACCAGGTGTTGCTGAGCCCTGTAAGAGGATATATGAGGAGGGCGAGGAGCTCTCATATGAGTACACTTGGAGGTGGAATGCGGCTGCTGTAATTAGCAATGGGACGAGGGTCCTGGGCTTAGGTGATATAGGCCCTGCTGCTGGGCTCCCTGTTATGGAGGGCAAGGCCCTGCTCTTCAAGTACCTTGGGGGTGTTGATGCAGTTCCACTTGTGTTGAGGGAGAGGGACCCCGATAAGTTCATATACATTGTCAAGGCCTTGGAGCCAAGCTTTGGAGCTGTTAACCTTGAGGACATTGAGTCCCCTAAGTGCTTTTACATTCTTGAGAAGCTTCAGCAGGTTTTGGAGATACCTGTTTGGCATGATGATCAGCAGGGGACAGCCCTAGTAACAATAGCTGCTCTAGTAAACTCTCTGAAGCTTGTTGGGAAGAGGATTGACCAGGTGAGGATTGCTCTAATAGGCGTGGGAGCTGCTAACATCTGCACCTATAGGTACTTGAAGCTCATTGGCGCAAACCCTGGTAACATTGTTGTTGTTGATTCTAGGGGTATTCTGCATAGGGAGAGGGAGGATGTTGATGAGATGAGGAGGGAGAACCCCTGGAAGTACAGAATAGCACTAGAAACAAACCCAGAGTGCATTAGAGGTGGGGTTCGAGAGGCTCTGAGGGGCGCTGACGTGGCTATAGCTGCTTCGAGGCCTGGGCCGGGGGTTATTAAGAAGGAGTGGGTCAGGGAGATGAACAAGGATCCAATAGTCTTTGCTGAGGCAAACCCCGTTCCAGAGATCTGGCCCTGGGAGGCCAAGGAGGCTGGGGCAAGGGTTATAGCCACTGGGAGAAGCGATTTCCCTAACCAGATAAACAACAGCCTCGGCTTCCCAGCTGTTTTCAGAGGGGTTCTGACCGTTAGGGCTAGGAAGATGAGTGATGAGATGTTCATAGCAGCTGCACTTGCTATCGCTAAGTACACTGAGGAGACGGGTCTCCACGAGGAGAGGATCATAGGCTCTATGACTGAGGTAGAGCTTTATGTGAGGGAGGCTGTGGCTGTTGCTGAAAAGGCTGTGGAGCTGGGCTACGCGAGGAGGAGGATGTCTAGAGGCGAGATAGAGAGGGAGGTGAGGGAGCTCATAGAGAAGCCGAAGAGGTACATGGAGCTAGCTCTAGGATCAGGCCTTATAAAGCCCGCACCGCTTGAGTGATGCACTAGCGTAGCCTTCTTGGTGGTGCTTTTGAGCCAGTTGAGCAGCGCTATGGTCAGAGCCTTTGTGGAGGCTATAAAGAGGGCTTCTACACACCTTCCACCAGATGTTAAGCAAGCCCTTAGAAAGGCCTACGAAATTGAGACATCCCCAGCTGCAAAGACCCAGCTCGAGGCGATACTGAGGAATATTGAGCTTGCAGAGAGGCTTGGCGCCCCCCTCTGCCAGGATACTGGCATTGTGACGTTCTATGTTAGAGTGGGCCTAGGGTTCCCCGGGATGGCNNACATAGAGAAAGCCCTTGTTGAAGCAGTGAGAGAGGCTACAAGCGCAGTCCCGCTAAGGCCAAATAGTGTAGACCCTGTTACTGGGCTGAACACAGGTGATAATACTGGGAGGGGCGTCCCCATAATTATTTGGGATGCTGTAGACCCAGATAGCAGCACCNTAGAGGTGACTGTTGCCCTTAGGGGCGGGGGCTCAGAGTACACTACAATATTCAGCGTGCTACCCCCTTGGAAGGGGCTTGAGGGGGTCAAGGAGCTCGTCCTAGAGGCCGTCATCAGGGCGGGCGCCATGCCCTGCCCACCTACAGTAATTGGCGTTGGCATTGGGGGGACAGCTGAGTACTCAATGCTACTAGCAAAAAAGGCTGCGACCATTAGGAGGATAGGCACAAGGCACCCAAACCCTGTGGTTGCAGAGCTAGAGGAGGAGCTGCTTGAAATGGTTAACGAGCTTGGTGTAGGTGCTATGGGTGTTGGCGGTAAGGTGACAGCACTAGCGCTCCACATAGACTACGCCCATAGACACCCAGCGGCCTACCCCATCGCCATAGCCTTTCAGTGCTGGGCTCTTAGAAGAGCAACTGCTAGGGTTCACCCAAGCGGAGATTACGTTATAGAGCAGTAGGTGCGCTAACAAATGGCTGTGCACAGCCTCACTACACCCATACCTGAAGAAGCTGTTAGAAGGCTTAGGGTAGGCGACACCATATTTATAAGTGGTGTTATTTACACAGCTAGAGATGCTGCTCACAAGAGGATTGCTGAGCACCTTGAGAGGGGGCTGCAGCTACCCTTCAACCTCAGGAATGGTGTTGTGTATCACTGCGGCCCTATAGCTGTTAAGAGGAATAGCGAGTGGGTTGTGGTGTCTGCAGGCCCCACAACAAGCATGAGGATGGAGCCCTACGAGCACATTGTTATTGAGAGGCTTGGGGCTAGAGTTGTGGTGGGCAAGGGTGGCATGAGTGTGAGTACAGCTGAGGCTTGCAAGAGGTTTGGAGCAGTGTACGCTATTTTCACTGGCGGAGCAGGGGTGTTAGCAGCACAAGCAGTTAAACGTGTTGTAGACGTGCACTGGCTTGACCTCGGCGCTCCAGAGGCCGTGTGGGTACTTGAAGTGGAGAACTTTGGGCCCCTCACTATAGCTATTGACACTACTGGTAGAAACCTCATTGAGGAGGTTTTGAGTAGCGCTGCTAAGAGAAAGTGGGGGCTACTATCTAAAAAATAAAATGCTGAAGGCCAAAACCCCTTTCACTCAACCTCAGCTGACCTAGAGTTCACCCAGACAAGCGGCTTTTCGCTAGAGCCCCTATACCCCTTCACAACCTCGCCAACAACTATAACATGGTCTCCAGCAGTGTACTCCCCAACGACTCTGCACTCCATTATCAGAGGGGCTGTTGGTATTATGGGGGCGACAACGCTCTCTGCTTTCGCAGGCTCTATGCCAGCGACACTAAATTTATCAACACTTCTCCCACTTAGAGAGCCGAAAACCTCTAGAGCAGCCCTCTCTAGGCTCTTAGACACAGCGTGCACCGCAAATGCTTTGAACTCCTTTATCAGCTGGTAGGTGTGCCTAGTTGGAGCAACAGATATGGCTATTAGCGGGGGGTCCCAGGAGACTCTAGAAACCCACGCAACTGTCATACCACCCCTCTTGCCAGGCTTCTCAGGGTCGCCAGCAGTGACAATAGCTAGAGGCTGTGGGAGTAGGTCTAGAGCTGTAAAAGCGTCTATCTCCTCCACAACAAGTCACCAGGTTAGCTGAGCGTGCTTGAATTAAAAAGCTTTAGCTGAAATACTGTAGAAGGTTAGAAGACATGGAAAAAGAAAGGTGTGGTACCGCCACCTGCGCAAAACATTGATGCGGCTACTTCCCCCTCAGCCTTGGGTTAAACACCTCGTCAACTGCTGTAGTTATTATCATTAGGGATGCTGTTGACAACACTATCATTATTCCTGCTGGTATAAACCACCACCACAACTCTCTTCTCAAAGCCTCCATTGTCGCTGCCCAGTAGAGCACAACACCAAGGGTAATGCCCCTCGTAGGCCCAACACCTATTAGGCTTAGGCCTGCTTCACCAAGTATGCCGCCATTGACAAAGAGCACAAACGCCATGAACACNTATGTAGCTATGTTTGGCAAGAGGTCTTCAAAAGCTATTCTAGCGTTGCCACGCCCAGCCATTTTAGAGAGGTACACAAACTCCCTTTCCCTAAGGCTCAGCATCTGAGCTCTGACGGCTCTCGCAAGCCAGGGCCACGAGGTTATCCCTATCACAAATGCGACCATTTCATAGGTTCTCAGCCCAGATGGCAGTGTTGCAGCTATTAGTATTGCTAGTAGTATACTGGGGATTGTCAGCACAATGTTTGTTAAGCTCATGAGCAGCTCGTCTATAATCCCACCCTCAACCCCAGCTACAGCTCCTATGACAATGCCTATAGGCATGGCTATTAGCGCTGTTAAAACACCTACGTATAGTGAGTACCTAGTCCCCCAGATTATCTGCGCAAGGATGTCCCTACCCATTCTATCGGTTCCAAGGGGGTACTCTCTCGATGGGGGCTGCTCTGGAGGGCCTGACATGTCGAATGGGTCTCTAGCGTATATCATACTGCCTATTAGGCTAAAGCATACAACGAAAATGAATAGCGATAGCCCCACTAAAAACCTCTTATTTCTAAGCAGGTCATATACTATAGACGGAATGGTCATACCTTTTCACCTCCAATTCTTATCCTAGGGTCTATCAAAGCGTAGACAAAGTCCACTAGGAAGTTTGCTAAAAACAGAGTTGCTATTAGTATAACGAAGACCCCTTGAACCACAGGGTAGTCTGTCTGCATAATAGCTCTATTTAGCACATAGCCCATGCCTGGGTAGCTAAACACTATCTCTGTGAGTAGCGCTCCCCCCACAGCCCCTCCAAGCGATAGCGCAAGGCCTGTTACCTGAGGGATCATAGAGTTTCTAAACACATACCTAAACACTATTGAGTCCTTTGCCCCTAGAGCTTCTGTAAACAGTATATGGTCAGACCCAAGCTCATATATTGTCAAGACCCTCATTCCTATAGCCCACCCACCAAGGCTGGCAACAAATATTGATAGGAATGGGAGGATGTAGTGGTATAGCGCAGCTTGTATGAACTGTGGAGTGAGGCTTGGNAGCATTGTTGGTGGGTATGCTTGTCCAGGCGGGAATATGTTAAGCCTGTATGCAAAAGCGAATAGGAGTAGCATTGCAAGCCAGTAGTAGGGTGTCTGAGATAGTATGAGCGATACTATTAGCAGAGTTTTTTCAAACAAAGACCCTCTTTTGTAACCTGCATAAGCACCTATAGAGTTGCCGACAAACCATGCTGCAAGAGTTGCTGGGACAACTAGGAACAGTGTCCACGGCAGAGCAGACATGATGATATCGCTTACCTTCCTCCCCACATTAATATACGAAAACCCTAGGTCACCTCTAAACGCTTTAGACAAGTATGTGATGTACTGCATCCACAAAGGCTTGTCTAACTCAAAGAGCGCATAGTATGCCTTCATATACTCCCTCAACTGCTCTGGTGTAATATTTGGATTGAGCTGAAGTAGCTGTGTTATGAGCCTGTCAACAGGGTTTGTTGGAACAAGCCTGAGTAGGATGAAGACTATGGACAGGGCAACGATGTATGTTACGAGCAAAAAAGCTAGTCTAAACCCCAAGTACTTTGCTAAAGACTTTGAAATCATGAACCTAAACCTCGTTACACAAGANATTTAGATTTAGAAATAGGGTAAAAAATTTATTTACTTTCTCTTTATTTTTATGAACCATGAAACTACAAACCCTATGATGAATAGCACTACAGCTAGCGCAATTGTTGTTGTCCACTCTGTCACAGTCTGCGTCACAGTCTGTGGAGCA
>Ga0065719_103901_pt1 | contig 43865 bp, 47 predicted proteins | sample GBSCel85sediment_FD_59106 | JGI IMG/M metagenome (GOLD analysis project Ga0065719, IMG submission 59106) | Hot spring sediment microbial communities from Great Boiling Spring, Nevada - Cellulolytic enrichment CS 85C v3 (version 3) | ecosystem: Environmental > Aquatic > Thermal springs > Hot... | reverse complement strand
GGAGTAGTGAAGGTTAGGCGTAGGATAACGGTTGTCCAGGAGGTGGAGGATTTTGAAAAATATATTAAAATATCAACGTGGGATCCAAGGACAGACTCCCATGTCGTGAATCTCGAAAGGAGTATCCACCTTCAAGACATAGCATTGAAGAGAGGGCTTGACGTGAGTGATGTGATAGAAGAGATAAAACGAAGGAGCACGGTTCTAGAGTGGATGCTTATTAAAGGAATAAAGGACGCCTGGGACGTGTCCAGAATAATCTTTGACTACTATTATGAACCTAAAGCCGTCTACGAGAAAGCTAAGTCCGAGCTAGAGGAGCTTTTGAAGAAGGAGAGTGTTGAAGCCCCTGTCGAGTGATTATTCCGCCAACCTTGTTTCTAAGTGTATGTTTAATTTTAAATCGAAATTATCCCTTAACAATGGAATGTCGTTCTCAATGGTTTCGGCAAACTCTTTTTCCAGGCATTTGCCGAAAATTCCTTTTTTCCTTAAAGTTATTAAAATCGTCAAATCGTTTCCAACGAGCTCGTAGACAAGGTCCACGATCCGACACCCATATGCTTCGGCAGTCTCGCTCGCTATTTGTCGAAACTCCTTTTTGAACTGCTGAAGTTTATCAAAATCTATCGCAAGTTTTTCAACANGAACTGCTGGTTTAGATTTCTCAACGGGTTTCTCTGGTGGAGCAGGTTGCTCNATAATCTCGCTTTGAACCTGAACAGTTTCCTTGTTTTCTTTGACTTCGAAAACTCTAAAAACAATATTAGGTTGATANAGANCTCCAAGAAGAATTTCAAGCGATTTCTCGCCTGAAATTCTCTCGCCCGTGTAAGAATCTACGAAAAGTGCCGATGAGACTTTACCGTTTTCAACTAATAAGGAGACACGACCGTTTTCAGTGTTTCCCGTCAACAGATAAGTTCCTCGGTTTCTCCTGGTTAAAAATTCTTTAAAGTTTTGCCAACCACCTGACAAAGTCTCTATGTACTTAGCTTTCAGTAATAGCTCAGCCTCAAAAGTAACGTCACCAAGTAAATGCAACCTGTCTTTTTCAACGGGAATGTCTTCTAGGGTCAAACGACACTCCTCTAAAGCCAAATTAAATTGCCTAAACCATATATAAAATACTCTAGGAATTTATTAAATACTCTATGGCTGAATTATTATGAAAAACATGCTTATCACACATACCGACATGGACGGTGTGGCATCGGCCGGGTTATACCTACATGTTACAGGTATTTCGGATTACAAGGTATTGTACGCTGAACCCTACATGTTGAATGAAGTGCTTAAGAAATTTATTGTTCACCCACCGAAGAAGATAGCGGTTTTCGACATTGGCGTGAACCCTGGTGTTTTCAGCCAGGTTTTAGATGCTGTCTCAAACCTGAGGGCTAAGGGGGTTGAGATTGAATGGTTCGATCATCACGTTTGGGAGGCGGAGTGGATAAAGAGTTTAACAGAATGCGGGATCAGCCTATTTCTTGAGAGGGAGACGTGCGGCGTCGGGGTAGTAGCTAAGCATGCCTTAAGCAAGAAGCTCAACGCTAGTCCGGATTTTTTGGAAAACCTTGTTAACGGTGTTTGCGGAGGGGACCTGTGGAGGTTTGACCACTGGCTCTCTCCGTTTTACATAAGGCTTGTCAGGAGAAAGGATCCAGTATATTGGAAGAACATTGTATTGGAAACCATTTCAAGAGGGATTTACTGGGATAAGGTATTCGAGGAGAAGGTTTTAGAAGAATTCGAGAAGGAATTAGAGGAATTGAGCGAGCTATCGAAAAACATGGATGTTGATACGTTTGAAGCAAACGGTTTCAAAATAGGTGTTGTACAGGTTAAGGAAGATGTTGAGAACAGCTTCCTCGCTTCACTGGTGTTGTCGAGGGGTGGGCTGGACGTGGCTGTAATAGTGTCCCGCGATGGCAAGCTCAGCCTGAGGAGCAGAAATGTAAACGTAAGGGATCTCGCTGTAGCTCTTAATGGCGGTGGCCATTTGAGAGCTTCTGGAGCGAAGATTCAAATACCGCTAACTGTTAAAATGTTGACAACCCTTTCTAGAAAATTCCTCGTGGAATACGTGGCAGGCTTAATAAAGGAAAACGCTTCCCACTTGAAACGGCTGGGTGATTAGGCTAACATATCTTAGGAAGCAAGTGTATTTCCCCATCCGCTTCTTTAAAACTCACGGATAGTCCGTTATAGTAGTAGAAAGAAACTATTGATGAAACCAAGGCATCAACGAGATGCTTACTCCTAAGGGTTGTCGGACGTGGCTTCAGTCCGAAGGATTGGAAAAGATTAACGTAAGATTCGCACTTGCTCGATTTCAAGGCGCTAGTAGGGTGTGTTTCAACCACTACAACATCTTCGACTTCTAAAGCTTTCTTAAGCATTCCCGCCCTCTCGGAGAGCTCGCGCATGTATTTAAAAGTCGTTGGGAAGACCCTGAAACCCGCCTGCAACAGTAACCTATCAACCTGCCTAAAAGGCTCTCCTGTAAAAGTCAGAGGCGCGTCGACGGCAACTACAACTGGCTTGTGAAGCAATATTTTTGATAATATTTCATCATCGCCAAATACAAGTGTTAGGTCTCTCAAAACCTTTGAACCATCTACTACTGCGATACCCGAGGGATTTGATTTTTTAGCTGAAAGGTCAAGCCCTGCGAAATTTACCATTTAACTTTTTGCCCTCTTTCAAAACCTATTATCCTTGCGTACTCTTCCACAACGTTTTCGACAAGGCTGTTCCACTTGGGTAGTTCTCCGGGTGATTTAGGATATTCTGCTGAATGGAGGCTCATCAACCGATTCATGTAATTTCTTACTATTCTTAACTGGTTCAACAGGCTGGGTTTTCCGAGCAGTTTTATCATTGCGCTAACGGTATGTAGTATCTTCTCCCCTAACTCACCCTTAACTCCTAAATCGTAGACGGAGGATCCGTCAACAATCCTGTTCTTCAATATCCATTCGAAATCATCATTACTTAGTCTTTGAAGATACATTCTTAAAACATCAAGCCCTGCCTGCTTAGCACCGTAAGACTCCATGTATTTAATATTCGCCTCCCAAGTCTTTTCCTCGTCAATCCTGCCAGCTTCCAAAGCGTTACCAATATAGGTGGAAACTATGTATGCAGCTTCGAGACTGGAGCCGATCCCACCTCCGTGCACAGGGTTGACCGTGTAAGCGGCATCTCCCACGACGCCAACGTTCCTCCACACAAGGGTGGGAATGGGTCTTCTAGTGGGCACGATACCTCCTCCAGCATGGATTAACTCGCCTTTAAAACGCGGCTTTAAGTATTTCTCATAGTTATGTCTTGGATTGTAAACCCCATTCCAAACAACCCCTAATCCAACGTTGAGAATGAAACCGTCCTCAGACTTAGGGAACAGCCACCAATAGCCTCCTGGCGCGATTTCCGCGTTCAAATATATCAATGCATATTTGGAGTCCTCCCCTGTAACCGGTTTTTCACTTTTAATAACCTCCCTGTATGCAATGTTGAAGTCTGTCATGAACGGTCTATCGGAAATAGGCCATGTTTCAGGTAGCTTTGATCGGAGGGCTGGGCGTGCACCGCTAGCATCTATGAAGGCCTCGGCTTTAAGCTCGATTATTGGACCATCAACTTTTTTGACTTTTACCTCTTCAACCTTATCGTTCTTTATTGTAACGTCGGCTAGAACATGGGAGTCGTAGAGTTCCACGCCCTTATTCAAACCTTCCTTTAGAAGCCACTGCCCAAACCTAACCCTGTTTACACTAACTCCCTCCCCTGGAACGATCAAACCATGCTTTTCGCTAGGACTATAAATCTTCACGCCCTGGTACTTGTAGTCTATCACGTTGCCGGGGATTTCGAGGCTTATTTTCTCGAAGTGATGGACGCCTATTGCATCCCCGCATGTTTTATCCCCTATTTTCTCAACCGGCTTGCTCTCTATGACCCCTACCTTAAACCCTTTCGATGCAAGGACTAGCGCGGCTTCTAATCCAGCCACGCCTGCTCCAACAACTATTACGTCATACTTCAAGGTAAACCCCTGTAATCAATAATAACGTGCTTCAATTAAAAAACTGTATTGCGATTATGGAAGGGTTTTCAGCAACATTCCTTCGACAATTATGGGCTGGGTTTGCGAAAGCAGGTTGATAGCGGTTTCAAGCCTTGAAGCACTGTTGCTGTATAGGGTTATCAACGGGTCTCCCTTATTAACCCTGTAGCCAACTTTAGCGTGGAGGTAGACTCCCGCTCCCTTATCATATGGTGCTCCACAAGCCCTTGCTAGAGTTGTTATAGCTGCATTATCCAGATGGGTCACAGCTCCTTCAATAGGTGATTTTAAAGTATACGAGTGCTTTCCCACAGGGATGTCCTCCGGCTTAACGTTTGGGTCTCCCCCTTGAGCTTCTATAATCTGCTTAAACTTCTCATACGCTTTTCCCGAAAGGAAGACCTCTCTGGCAACTTCTTCCCCGCTCCCTGCTGGAACCCTCCCACTTAACTCTAAAACGAGTCCGGCCAGCAGTAATGCTTTATCCACAAGGCTACGGCTTCCCTTACCAGTGATCAATGCTGACAATGCTTCCCTGGCTTCCAAGGCTGGGCCTGTTGTCAAACCTATTGGTTGCCCACCGTAGGTTACTGCTACTTTAAGAGCAATATTCATTTTACTAGCCTGTCTAATGAATATCCCAGCCATCTCGTCCGCTTTCGACACTTCCTGGACTTTTGCACCTCTGCCTGTGGGAAGGTCTATAACCAGTCTCTCAATACCCATCGCAAGCTTTTTAGATAGTATACTAGCCACCATTTGATGTATGGGGTCGATAGCAAGGCGTCTCTCGATGTTCACAAAAATATCATCAGCAGGAGCCAGGTTTAGCTTTCCTCCCCAGGCTAACACTCCCTTCGTCTTCTTAACTATTTCCTTAATCTCGTCAATTGTCAAGTCAACTCTTGCTAAGACTTCAACGGTGTCAGCTGTCCCCGCCGGACTTGTTATAGCCCTGCTACTCGTCTTCGGGATTAACAGTCCTGATGCTGCAACGATCGGAACCGTTATAAGGGCTACTTTACTATTGCCTGGCACCCCGCCTACGCTATGAACATCGTTCGCAGGCTCCTCGAACACGATTTTACTCCCTGTTTCAACCATTGCTTTAATTAAATATGTTAACTCCTCCTCGGTGGGTTCGTAGAATAATTGGCTTACCAGAAAAGCAGCGATTTCAGCCTCTCCGTAAACCCCTTCAACCACGTCTTTAACAATCTCTCTATACTGGGATTCCTCAAGCCTCTCGCCCTTCAATCTTTTCTTGAGTGCTGGAAAACTTGGAGGAATGCTTAAGGGTTTAACCCCTACAGTCTCTCCTTGCTTCAACCCTAAGGCGTTTGCAAGTTCGTGGGTGAGTATTAGCGAACCAGGATTAACCATGGTCTTAGTCGTCATTACTACTCCTGTTTTCTGCCTATCCCCGTGAATGATCATGAGTATGTTACCTGGAGTAACTCCTAACTCTCTGGCATCGGACTCGCTTAACACTACGATGGGTTTTCCAAAGTTGAGGTCCAAAATATCAACACGGTACTCCTTCAAGTGGTGCTCCAAACTTCCCACCATCTTGGGCGGAAAGAGTGCAAAGTTAATATACTCAACCTGGTTTAAAAACTTCTCCTCATATAATAGTTCGCTAGGATAAGGGCATGAAGCTAGTTGTTTCTGAACAGGGTATTTACTTGTTGTTCAAACCACTAGTGAAGGCTGAAGCCATTATTATTCATGAGGATCAAGTCATTGCTGCTGGAGCTTACGAGAAACTATCCACCACTCCAGGTATCAGTGAGGAAATCGTTTTCAAGAAACCGTTAGGCCCAGGTTTCGTGGATTCGCATTTACATCTTGATTCCATTGGTTTTGAGAAAATCGTCAGGGAGTTACACGGCAAAAACATCCTCTCTGTACTTAAAGAGTTGAAACAACGTGGCAGGAGAATCGGTGAATGGATAGTTTCTGGGAGGCTCAACCCCGTTGTCCTCGAAGAAGGGAGAATGCCGATTAGGAGCGAGATTGATGGTTTTATTAGTGATGAGCCGGTTCTTATAATTCATCAATCTGGACATGTAGGAGTGCTCAACACGNTAGGAGTTAGGAAAGCTACTAGCATCCTGGGAAGTCCAGATGGACTGGATGTTGAACACGGGTACATATATGAGTCTAGCCTTTGGAAGCTACTCGCATACATTCGTTCCCAGGCCGGTGATACCGAGCTTATTGACGCGTTTTCGAAAGGTTTCGAGGTTCTTCGGGATCATGGGGTATCAGCCATCGGATTGGCTGGGATAAGACTAAACGAGTTTAAGTCTTTACTAGACCTCTACATGCGGGAAAAAGTAGCAATAAGAACCTACGCGTATATACTGGTCGACGAATTAACCATTCATCGCGAAGAGTTTCACATGGTTTTAAAACTCGAATACCCTCGTAAGCTCAGCATCAAGGGTATCAAAATCTTGATAGACGGGGCGTTGGGACCGCGGACAGCGCTTCTTAGCGATGACTATGCTGACGCTCCAGGGGTGAGAGGCGTGTGCAACGTATCCATGAATACAATTGAGGATGCTTTAAAGTTCTCAGAGGAGCATGGTCTTCAACTGGCAATGCACGCGATAGGTGATGCTGCCTTGGACATTGCATTGGATGCTTTAAAATCAGCGGTAAACCCTAGCCTACATAGGATTGAGCATGCAAGCCTTGTTAGGGACGACCAGTTGGAAGCGATAAAGAGTTTGAAACCTATAATAGTTGTGCAACCAAGGTTCATATTAAGCGATAAGTGGATGCTTTCGAGAGTGGGAGAAAGAAGGATCAGGTGGGTGTATAGGTTTAAAACATTGAGTAAGGCGACCAGGCTAGCTCTTTCAACGGATTCTCCTGTCGAACCTGTTGCACCTTTTGAAACAGTGTACGCCGCTGTCTCGAGAGGCTTGTTAGACGGGATCGACTATGGTTATGACCATTCCATTGAAGCATTAACTCTTTTAGAAGCCTTGGATTTTTATACCCGTGGAGGAGCTTACGCGTTAATGGATGAGAAACTAGGCTGCCTCCTCCCAGGATGCTACGGGGATGTTGTCGAATACTCGGAAGACCCGTTGAAAACTAGAAATATAAGTGAACTTAGAAGTATTAGCGCAAGGCTCGTCTCTTTTTAGTTTTACTGGAGGGCTCTACCTCGGCTGACTCTTTAACGTTCTCAAGTAGGTTTTTAGAATATTCACGAACGCTTGGTTCCAGGTCTTTCAAACCGGTTTCTATAATTTTCTTCTTTCTAGGTTCCCGAGCTATTGACATGTTTAATCAAAAATATTTATTCGTTTCCGCCTTATAAAACGGCTTTCTAACCATAGGTTACTTCGACTAGTTTACCCCCCAGACTTCTTAACNTTTTCAATAAGTTTTCTCTCAATCTCGGATAGCATTTGCTCAAGCCTTTCCCTGCTTAGAGCTTCAGCGTAAACCCTGATTTTCGGCTCGGTTCCACTCTTTCTTAAGAGCAACCATGCTCCGTCTCCATATTCCAGCCTAACTCCATCGATTGTTACAACGTTCATTGGTTCACCCAGGATAGTCTCTGCNTCTTCTACTAATCTNTTGTAGACCACTTCCCGAATACTAGGGGGTGAAACAATGTAGCTCCTTCTTTCCCATGGATAGTCCGGGATCTTCTCTTTCTCAAGCAACTCCGAGATCCTGGATACGTTTTCCTTCATCAGAGCACTTGTTAACAAGGCTACTTGAAGTACTCCGTCAACCCATGGACCCCACGAGGTGTATATGAGCTTCCAGGGTTCTCCCGCCATGACTACTTGTGATGTTCCAACCTCCTTCACTTTTTCATGAGTCTTACCTAAAACGTATCTTTCAACAACCCCTCCTTCTCTTTCAACAACCTCATCCAGTGCCCTACCCGTATCCACGGAAACGATCACTTTGCCCCTCCTCTCTTCCAGTGCTTTTTTCGCGAAAAACGCCAGGATTCTATCTTGCTTCACAAACCCGTCGACAGGGTCTATAACTGCTAATCTGTCCGCATCCCCATCATGAGCAAAAATTGCTGAAGGGTTTAATCCTCGAAACAATTTAGCATAGTCTTCTAGAACGTCTTTCCTCGGCTCCGGTGTTCTATAAGGGAAGAAGCCGTCCGGATTGCAATTAACAGTGAAGGGTTTTCCACCAAGACTTCTAATAATCCTTGGCGATACGTCATAGGAGGCTCCATTGGCACAGTCTATTATGAATGTTTTCGAACCCGNACTCGCACCTGGACCTGCAAAGCTGATCAAGTCTTCTACATATTCCTCTACTATTACATTCACATTTTCAACGCTGCCTGCAAACCTCCAATCCACAGGTTTCAAATCTTTTAATAGACTGCTCTCTACTTCAGCTTCTTCCTTCCTAGTGAACTCGTACCCCTCCATGTCGTAAAACTTGAACCCATTGTACTCTGGGGGATTATGACTGGCTGTTACACTAACCCCTACACCCTTGTATTTCCTAGCCGAGTAGGCTGCCAAGGGAGTTGGTGCCATGCCTATTATCCGCGTATTACGCCCGGAAGCCATTACCCCTGCCGCGAAAGCGTAGGTTAGTAATTGACTCGTAGTTCGCGTATCGTGCACTATGAAAAAGTCTTTCCCAATCCCTAACGAACCCACGGCCAGCCCTAGCTTATAGGCGAGCACACCGTCTAATTCAGATGGATATCGTAGTCTAATTCCTGCAGTACCGAACAGCTTCATACTAGTTTCACAAGATTAAAATAGTGTGTCCACAAAGATAAAACCATGCATATTCTAGAATTACGTGATAATTCCCCCGGGTGAAATATGATCATTCTACGCACAAGGGGTGGGGGTAATATTTATAAGGAATCAAGGGTTAATTTTTCACGAAAAGGGGAGGGGGGATTTATGCTTGCTTTAAAAAAAGTAATAGGTAAGCACGTTTACGGTGAAGCTTATCAGTGCGATCCTGATATTCTAAGTGATGAGAAAATTTTGGAGAAGATTGTGAGGGATGCTGCACGCGAAGGTAATCTAACACTCCTGGATGTTAGGTATTGGAAAATAAATCCAGGGGTTAGCATCGTGGGCATAATACTAGAAAGCCACATATCAATACATACATGGCCTGAGTACGGGTTCGCAACAATAGATGTTTACACATGCGGCTCATCGGCCGATCCTGTTAAAGCATTCAAATACATTATTAAAGAGTTGAAAGCTAAGAAGTATTCAATGAGGATTTCGTCTAGGGATTATGAGGAAATGTGATGAGAAAGGATCTCTGCATTGTAGGAGCTGGACCTGCTGGGTTGCTCACGGCTTCTTATGTTAAGGAGAGAGATATTATTTTAATTGAAGAACACCGGCAAGTAGGAGTTCCCAAACATTGTGCAGGGCTTGTGGGGATTGAGACTAAGCGGAAAATTGAACAACAATTATCGCCAAAGCTCATCGATAACGAATATAATGAAATAGAATTCCATATCGCCGGAGTAGGAAGGTATGTTTTCCATTTCAAACAACCCTTTGTCTTCCATGTTAACAGACCAATGCTGGAACAGAAACTATTCGATAAGGTGTCTTCACGAGTAGAGTTCTTAAATAAGGTGAGGGCGAAGCCAGGAAATTCTCCTACAGAAATCACCATTGAATACTCTGTAATGAAATGTCAGGAAGTAGTAGCTAGTGATGGTGTTTTAAGCGTCTTCAGGCAGAGATTTTACAAAGTAAAACCTTGTTATCTAATTGGTTTCCAGGGATTGTTTAGAACAGGTTATGTTAATAAAGACAGAATTATAGTTACTTACATAAATAATAATGATTTAATTTTTCATTGGATAATACCATTTGATAATGATTTGGTTTTATCAGGTTATATTTCCCGAAAACCATTACAAATAAACATTACCGAGAAATTGCTGATTTTGAATGGTTTACAGCCCAAGAGTGTTGCCGAATATTTCGGAGGACTTATACCGTGTAACCATCCTTTGAAGACTCCGGTATTTGCACATAATCTATACTTTTTCGGCGACGCTGTACCTCTTGTCAAGCCATACACGGGGGGAGGGTTATACTATATTTTCAAACTCGCTCCTGATCTAGCTCTAGCACTTGATAAGAAAGACCCCGAAATCTACGAGAAAGCCTACATCTCTCAGAGCTATTTCAAGCTGGAAACCGAACGCCTCCTCACAGGTTTCTTCAGTAGAACGAGGTACTGGCTACCAGTTCCCATTCTAGAGTTCGTTGAGAAAACAGGATTGCTTGGAATAGAGGACTACGATAGGCATTACAAACTATTCTTCAAGACCCTGCCCTTCACGCCGATTCTTCCAGTACATCTTTTCCGGATGAGGAGAGCGCTTGCTTGAGAATCTCAATAAAATATTCTAATGTTTTCTTCATTTCGCTAGTTAACTCTAAACCATAATCCAGGGAGAAAGGAGTTGCTCCTGCAATCAATATTTTCTCCACACCATACTCTTTTCTCAGGATTTCAAGGAGTGTTTTCAAAGGTATGTTATGAGTTGTCACCAGTATTTCTCCNGTAACGACGGCTGATTCATCTGCTACGATGATAGACCCTGGAGGGGTTTCACGGGAGAGAACAGCGTCGATGATTAACAAGGCTTTAGGTCTCCTGTCGCTTATTTCTGATATACAAGTCTCAATCCCGTATTCACACTTAATACACTCAACCCCGATCGAGCTCAAATAGTCGCATGCTAATAGCCCGAAAGCGTCATCGGATTTTAAAGGCGATCCTATTCCGAGTATGAGTGGATTATGGTTTAAAAAAGAAGTTAAAGAATCAATCAGCTCCTTCCTAATGGCTATCAACCTATTTCGGAGCGTTGCTTGCTCGTTTAAGCAGATCTTCCCATACTTTGTCCACGTATTCTTGAAGCTCTTTAAGCTTCTCCTTATTCTCAGGCTTCATTAAATGCCTGAACCTTCCTTGTACCTCCACGAATTTTTCTATGGGTTGTTTGAGGGATGGGTTTCTCGCAATAACTAGGCTTCTATCAGTTAACATGTAGCCGGTGTCAGGCGTCCACTCCCACAGTGGGAAGTAGCATGTGTCAACAGCTCTTCTCAACACTTCAATGCTTATAGCATTGTCATGCCTCCATCCCCTGTCACAACTGCTCAATGAGTGTATGAATGCCGGACCGTTGACTTCTATCCCCTTCCTAACCTTCTTCATGAAGTCCATCCAGTGCGCAGGAGTAGCTGTTGCGACGTAGGGTATTCTGTGAGCAACCATGATGTCAGCTATCGGCTTCTTGCTTTCCGGCTTACCCGGTATCACCTCACCTGCCGGTGAAGTAGTGGTTGCAGCGTACTTCGGCGTGCCGCCACTTCTCTGTATACCCGTATTCATATATGCCTCGTTGTCGTACAGAATGTATAAAACATCGTGGCCTCTCTCAGCCATCCCGCTCAAGGCTTGGAAGCCGATGTCGAAAGTTCCTCCATCGCCGGCGAAAACCACAACATCGACGTGCTCGTACGGCAGTCTCCCCGTCTTCTTCATCGCCTTTACAGCTGACTCTACACCGGAAGCTGTTGAAGCAGCGTTTTCAAACGCGTTATGAATCCATGGAACCGCCCACGATGTGTACGGGAATATCGTAGTAGCTACTTCGAGACAGCCCGTTGCGTTAACCACTATCGTCGGCCCTCTGAAGGCAAAGCTTGCAAGCTTGACAACTATTGGGGCGGCGCACCCGGCGCACAATCTATGACCTGGGAGTAGTGGGCTCCTCTTCTGCTCTGCCACTTGTCTCAGGTTGAAGTTTAATGGGATTTCTCCTTTCCAACCAGGCTCGAATATCCATACCTTATAGGCTGGCTCACCCTTCTTAACAGGGAATTCAGGAATAGTTTTCACTACCATTTACCCCCTCACCCCCAGGTATCTTATTTTCTCCTTGACCTGACCCGTTTTCACGTCTTCTTTTACCTGCTCAATCATCTTCACCACGAGGTCTGGAGTCAAGTCTCTTCCTCCTAAACCATACACGTAGTCAACGGTTAACGGGTGCGAGCCAAGGTCGTACAGGCTGCTCACCACATCTTGGTATAAGGCTCCGAAGCTCCCGGGCCCGATTCCTTTATCCATTACTGCTACTGCCTTCACATCCTTGAGAAGGCTTCTAACCTCATCAAACGGGAATGGCCTGAACATTCTGATTCTTACCAATCCCACCTTCTCACCTTTCTCCCTATACTTCTTCACAACGCTTCTCACAGTTCCTGCCCCGCTTCCCATTGCTACTACCACAATATCGGCGTCTTCAACACCGTAAGCGTCTATCACTCCATCTCCATACCTCCTTCCTGTTAGCTCATACCATTTCTCGTTAACTTCTCTCACAACTCCTGGGACATTTTTCATCGCTTCAACCTGTTGAACCTTGTGCTCGAAGTAGAAGTCATAGAGGTCTAGAGATCCGAAAGTCAGTGGGCGAGCAGGGTTCAACATGTGGGGCACTTCCTCATCAAAGTAGTCAACCCTGAGCTTTGCCACTTTCCTGTAGCCGCCGAGAAACTCTGCAACAGCGTTATCCGGAAGCACTCTTATGTTCTCGAGAGTGTGACTTAGGAAGAAGCCGTCGAGGTTTACCGCCACCGGGAGTAATACTCTCTCATCCTCAGCTATTTTGAATGCTTGAATAGTCGTGTCATACGTCTCCTGAACGTTCTCAGTGAACAGCTGGACCCAGCCGGCATCCCTCATCAAGTATGCATCGCTGTGGTCATTGTGAATATTGATCGGTGCTGAAAGAGCCCTGTTTGCAACAGCCATCACGATGGGAAGCCTTAACGCTGAAGCAATATACACTATCTCAACCATTAATGCGAGACCCTGAGAAGAAGTAGCGGTGAAGGCTCTGGCTCCTGCCGCGGCCGCGCCTACGCACGCGCTCATGGCTGAGTGCTCTGATTCAACCGGAATGAACTCGGTGTGTACGAGACCGTCGGCGACAAACTCTGAGAATTTCTCAACAATGATTGTCTGCGGGGTGATCGGGTATGCTGAGACCACGTCTACCAGGCTCTGCTTCACAGCATAAGCGACGGCTTCATCACCGTTCACATTAAGTATCTCCTGGGTGTGAACCGGGTATTTAACCACAAGCTTGCTCATGCGCTTACACCTCCTCGAACTCGGGAATCATGGATATTGCTTTTACAGGGCATTCGTGAGCGCATATTCCACATCCCTTGCAGTAATCATAGTTGACCTGGATCCTCTCCCCATCCCATATGATAGCCATGTCCGGGCAGAAGAGCCAGCACAGCATGCACTTTGTACATTTATTGTGGTCTACAATTGGTTTTAAAGCTCTCCAATCCCCTGTTTTAACATCCGTAGACAACCTGTATGCGATCCCGCCTAGAGGAAGCTCCTTCCAACCTCTCTGACCGCTCATCACACTACACCTCTACCGCTGACTCGTAAGCTCTCTTTATCAGTTCAAGGTTTTTATCCGCCACAGGACCTTTGAACCTTTCCCTTATAGCTTTCTCGACACTACTCCATGATACAATGTTGCCCAGCTTCAGCAACCCTCCTATCATAGCTGTGTTCGTGATGTTTACCTTTAATATTTCAAGAGCTAGTTTGGAAGCAGGTGTTATTATTGCCCGGTAGTCACCCTTCTTGATTTGGAGCTTCTCTAGGAAAGACTCCGGGGTTCCAACGTAGTTGGATATTACGACTCCATTCTTTTTCAACCCCTGAACAATCCCAGGAGATAGCAGAGTGTAATCGAGAACTATTACGATATCTGGGTTGTACACCATGCTATGTATCTCTATGGGTTCATCACTTATTCGAGTGAAGGATAGCATAGGGGCGCCTGAGCGCTCCGGCCCGAACGCGGGGAAGCTTTGAACATACTTGCCCTCGTAGGAAGCAGCCATTGCTACGATATTGCTAGCGGTCCAAGCTCCTTGTCCTCCCCTACCATGCCATCTTATTTCAACCATCATTTACGAATACACCTCACTGTGATTTAGAATGTTGTTAAAGGTAAATAATGTTATCTGATCCATATTTTTCGAAGATTTTTATACCGCTATATACATTCCATATCAACCGATATAGCTTAGGTGAACGTATTGGCGTACGCTTTACCTCTGATTTCAAAAGAAAACAGGAAGTACAGGGTTAACGTCATAGTGGATAGATGTAAAGAGTGCGGTCTTTGCATTAGTGTTTGCCCCGTAAAGGTTCTGGCGAAATCCTCAATCCTCAACAAGAATGGCTATCGCCCCCCGGACCCGGTTAATATTGAAAAATGCATCGGGTGCAGGCTTTGCGAGTACAGCTGTCCCGATTTCGCAATATTCGTTGAGGTGGTTGGGAAGTGAGAAAGGTATTTGCCTCGGGCAATATAGCTGTTGCAGAGGGCGCGATGACAGCAGGGCTTAAATTCTACGCGGGCTACCCCATAACCCCTAGCTCAGATTTAATGGAGTACCTGGCTGAGGAGCTCCCCAGGCGTGGAGGAGTCGTCATTCAAATGGAGGATGAGATTGCCTCTATAAACGCTATAATAGGCGCCTCCAACGCTGGCGTCAAAGCCATGACAGCAACATCCGGCCCTGGCTTATCATTAATGGCTGAAGGGATAGGGTTAGCGGTGATAACCGAGACCCCGATTGTCATAGCCCATGTTATGAGGGCTGGGCCGAGCACAGGGGTCCCCACGAAGACCACTCAGTCAGACATTTACATGGTTAGGTGGCTTACACACGGTGATTACATCATTCCATCATTCGCTCCTTGGAGTGTTCAAGAAGCATTCGATCTTACGATAAAAGCATTCAATGTTTCGGAAAAGCTCAGAACACCGGTGTTCATACTTTCCGATGCTATTCTCGCTCACGTTTGGGAGCCGCTGGTTGTCAAGGAGCCTGGGGAGGTTGAAATAATTGATAGGAAAATGCCGAAAAGCGTTGAAGGCTACATGCCCTACCTTCCAGACGAGGATCTGGTTCCACCCATGGCTCCTTTCGGTAAAGGCTTCAAAGTACTGGTTGAGTCCCTAGTGCATGACGAGAAAGGATACTATGCTCCAAACAATGAAAAGTACAGGCAACTCGTAACCAGGTTGAACATGAAGATAACAAGGAGTCTTGACTGGCTGTTCGAATATGAAGGATTCTTCCTTGAGGATGCTGAAATAGTTTTCGTAGCCTATGGCTCCGTTGCGAGAACGGTTTTCGCCCTAGCTAAACAGCTAAGAAGTACAGGGGCTAGAATAGGCTTCTTCCGTCCCAAAACCCTGTGGCCGCTTCACGAGAAAGTCATGAGGGAAACGATTAAAGGGAGGAAGATAATAGTGGTGGAGAATAATCTCGGGAAACTAGGCATGGATGTTGAAAGAATCCTGTGTGATAAAGAGGTTTACAAAGCATCCGTGCTTAATCTCGAATCCCCTACTCTTAAAGAGGTAAAGGAGGCTGTTATGCAATGGCTCTAACCCTTAAATTGCACCCATTGGATAAGCATTTAAGAACCGATAGAATTCCCACCCTGTACTGTCCAGGATGCGGGCTGGGAATAGGCTTAGGTGCTATGCTCCGCGCGCTTCAGAAAAGAATAGAGGAAGGGTTGATTTCTCAAGACAGCGTTGTCTGGGTTGGAGGTATCGGTTGCTCCGCGCGATTATCATTCTACGTTAATTATGACTCGGCCCATGTCCTTCATGGAAGGGCAATACCATTCGCAGTTGGAGTCAAACTCGCCAATCCTGAGTTGACAGTAATAGTGGTGGGCGGTGATGGAGACATTGCCGGGATTGGCGGGAACCATTTAATGCATGCTGCACGCAGAAACATAGATATAATCACAGTCATGTTCACTAATTTTGTTTACGCTATGACCGGGGGTCAAGTGGCCCCTACGACACCTCTTGGTGTGAGAACAACCACAACACCGCACGGAAACCCGGAGCCCCCACTGGATGTGGTGAGAGTCGTATCTTCCCTGAATGCTAACTACGTTGCGAGAGCCAGCATTACCACGCCTCACTACATTGAGCAATACTTCTATAAAGCATTGGGGATGCGAGGGTTCAGGTTTATCGAAGTGGTGAGCACATGCCCTGAGGTTTACGGGAGGCATATAGGGCTGAGAGATCCTGTTGAAATGTATAATGAGTTGAAAAAGAGAGTAGTGTATAAGCCTAGACCAACGATTGAAGAAGCCGTTATCAATTGGGAAAAGGGAATTGTAATAGGGGAGTACATTATTAGGGATAACCCGGGCTTTATCGATTCCCTAAGAGGCGGTGTGAAATGAAGAANGAGATCTTGGTTGTGGGTAGAGGGGGCCAAGGAGTTCTATTAATGGGTAGGATCATCGGGTTAGCAGCGAGCAAGTATGCTAATCTTTACGCTGTTTCAACGGAATCCTACGCTAGTGAGACAAGAGGCGGCGAGAGCCGGGCTGAAGTAATAGTAGCTAGTGATATGAGTGAAATAGACTACTTGAAAGTACAGAAACCTGACATAGCGGTTTTCATGTATCCTTTCAGGCTTGANTATTATTTGAAAATACTGCAACCGGAAACCCTGGTCTTCATTGATAATTTAATCGTCCCCGAGGAGAAGTTCTCTTCTCATAATGTGAAATCCCATCCTTACAGCAACATAGCGGAATCCATAGGGTCGCAGAGAGTCACGAACATGGTTATTCTAGGCCATATGTTGAAGGTTACTGGTTTGATGGAGATTAAGCATGTTCAGGAGGCTTTGAAAGAGATCGTCCCTGAGAAATGGCTCGAATTGAATATTAAGGCCCTTGAGAAAGGCTATTCTCTCCCGCCTTAAAGCTTTCTTTTTCTAGTGTATCGTGTTTTTCAAACTCGTAGTTAAAGCTTATTAGTTCTTTGAAACATGCGTTAAATCCTGGGGCCGGTAGCTCAGCTGGAAGAGCGCTGCCCTCGCACGGCAGAGGTCCCGGGTTCGAATCCCGGCCGGTCCACTTTAATCTAAAATATCAATAGATCCATCCTTCATTATGATTATTTTGATTTCCCTATTGGTCCTCTTGTTTTTCTGCCCTGCCTTATACCTCAGCATATCGTAGATTAAGGTGAAGTTAGCCCTTAATTTCACGTTAACTTCATCAGCTTTTCTCATAATGATTCCCGGAATGTCGACGAGATGGGTTCCAGGTTCCACGATAACCACAGCCGCAGAGTTTAATTCTTGATATATCTTTAAAGTCTCCCTTGCAAGCTTAATTTTCTCCATAGCCACCTTCTCGAGCATTGAAACATTGCTGCGAGAAGTCCCTAGAATTTCCGCTATTTGTGCTTGTGTATAACCTTTAGATCTCAGCTCTAAAACTCTGTATTGTTTCTCTGTTAGGAGACCATATCTCCTCCCTGCCATCAACACCACTCCTCATTAAATGCTCATGAGGACGATACCTAGTACCGCCAACACTATTCCAATAACTTGGGTGAGTGTCAGCTTCTCATAGAGGATTAAAATGGATAATGCCAAAGTAATCACAGGGTAAACAGCCGTTATCGTTATAACAATGCTGGCCTTACCCTGCTCCAATGCTTTAACCATGAACCAGTATCCAAGCGTTCCAAAGAATCCTGCTATAAGTGGGAAATGTATATGCCTGAGAGGATTCGTGTTGAAATCATTCTTCATGGTCAAAGTTAGAATAGTCGCGGTCGCGAAAGACCCGATTGTGCTGAGATAGTATGTTGTCACCGTATTGTAGAAGTTGTTCGAGTACTTTAAAATAACCCCCCAAACACCCCATAAAAGAAGGGAAATAATCGAGTAGATAAGCCAGGCTTGCATAGCGTCACCTTATCCTAAGCATAAGGCTGGATCTTCTTCCTAGGCTCCTCCGGTATTACCGGGAACCACTCGTTAAACCCGGATATTATCGCAAAGTAAGTGTTGAGGGTTCTTGCTATAAGTCTCATGAAATAAGGCTTACCATACAGGGTGATCTCCTCGTTGAAGAGCACTAGGAGGATGCTTAAAGCCTGGGGATCAACCATGTTGGGTTGAACAGTTATCTGGCAATCTATGCACACGCTCAACGCTTTTCCCAAAATATTGGATATGATTTTCAACCGGTCAGTTTGCCTCAGCTTTTCAAGTTCTCTCTTGTGATCCGGGGATATTCCTATCCCTAGTACTATTAAAACCCTGTCAGACTTGTCGGCAGGATTAATTATCTTAAAGTTAACACCTGGCTGACCGGGCGTGAAAACATCCAGCCCCCACAATATCTTAGCCTCTGGGGGTGCTTCAAGCTTTCTGATAGTGAACGATTCTTCTACAAGCCACTTGCTAACTAACTCGTGAACATTGCTGGACAATTTAAGCCACCACTTCACGATTTATTTATGTTAACGGAATTAAAAAGCAATACCAACTACTCGTATCTCAAGGCCACTGCTGGCGGTATTTTCATAGCCCTGTGAGCTGGGAATGATGCACCTGCAACGCCGACGAATATTGTTAGAATAGTTGTTCGTAAGAACAGCATTGGGGAGAGGTCAGGAGAGGCTTCAATCCTAACCGAGACGGCTCCTCCGGTTATGGTTAAACCGTATTTTGATAATAGGTGGGCTCCTAGGACTCCTAGAGCGCTGCCGATCACCACGCCTATAATACTCATCACCACGCCCTCCATAATTATTAGGAGAAGCACCTGCCAATCCTTGAACCCTAAAGCCTTCATAACTCCTATCTCTCTCGTCCTCTCGATGACGCTTGTGATCATTGTTGAAGCGGTTCCAGCTATTGCCACGGCGAATGCTGATAAGGTGGCTGCGAACGTTATGAAATCAACAGTGTTTATTATGCTCATGGCTATTCTAGCTAAAGCAAGGAATGAGATAACATCGACGTTTCCTCCGTAAATATCTCTTATTTTAGAAGTTATAAGGTCGACTTGAGAAGGATCCTCAGCGAGCAGTAAAATTCCGGCCCAATCCTTTATTCCCAGCATTTTCTGAATGGTTTCAATAGGGGTGAAAATTGTTTGATCAGGGTTTAGGAAAGCTGCACCACCATATTTATCCAAAACCGCTGTGACAGCTACGTTTAATCTCTTTGTCTGTAACTTGCCTCTTTCTCCTATTTGATAAACCGTTATCGAGACTACGTCCCCGGGCCCATACTGTCGATTGCCCGAACTGTCGAACGCGATTGAGTAGCCTATCATGGCCTTACCTATGTCCGTCTCCAAAGGTGGGGAGCCTTCCTTTACTTGCAAACTTACTATTGCTTTCAAAAGAAAGCTTGAATCCACGCCGTAGATGAAAACGGTTTTTCTCTCCCCACCTATGGTTATCTCTCCCTGGGTAGAGTAGAAGGGTGTTGCGTCAACAACCCCTTCGATCGATCTAAGCAGCTCTAAATCGTCCTGGGTGAGCTTGTAGTTTTGCCCAGACATTACAACGATCATGTTTTGGCCAAGACCCAGTATGCTTTGGATAATATAGTTTCCATAACCGCTAGTAACGCTGGTAATTGTTATGAGAGCTAATGGTCCTATTGCAATACCTATAATCGTTAAAGCAGCTCTTAGCTTTCTCTCGGAGAGACTCCTAGTGCTCAACCGCACCATATCCGTTAAACGCATTATCGCTCAACCATGGATATCTTATATTTGCTGAGAAGGCGGTAAATCAGCATGAACACTCCTACCAGGAACAGGCTTATGATAGCAATTATGACAATATAGGGGATCTGGGCTGGGGTTGGAGGTGTTGTTAAAGTCGGCGATGGCTGTATTACAGTGATCGATACCTCTTTAGTAATTGAGTACTCAACATTGAAGTTATCCCTGTATGAGACTATGAGAGTACATGTCTCGTTTGTTAACCCGATGTTCCTAATTTCAAGCCTAAACGGAGATTGAGAACCGGGGTCTAAATCACCCATCAGTGTTTTGACTTCCTTATCTCCGTATTTCAAAAACACCATCACGCTCCTAGCCTGTGAGACTCCAACGTTGTAAAGTAATCCATTAACGGTTAAAACCCCGTCCGAATACTTGGCATTGGTTTCATCGGCGACTTGGAGCTCTATGAACGGTTTGATCACAGCTGCTACGGTGTTATTTAGCATTTTAACATACCCGGACGGGTCTTTGTAAATCAGTGTAACTGTGAAGGCTGCTGATGATGGTGTGGCAGAGACTCCTGCCCCCACGCTTATAGAGACAGGGTTGTAGACCACCTCATACCTTAATATTTGCCTGGTATTTCCAGGTAGAACTGGCACGTATTTTACATTGCCCTGAGGAACAGCATTACCTGTTAAAGGCGTTAGAGCAACATAAACCTCGTAGGCGCTGTAGCTTGACGGGTTGTTGATTTCAAGCTCCAACATCCCTGTTCCATTATTGAAAACTATCAGCGGGCTTGTAACGTTTACCTCAATGAGCACTGGGCTCCCTCTTATGATGAGAGGTATGCTTACTGGTTGACGGTATGTAGAGCCCCAATGATCCACGAACTCAATTGTGCCGGTGATCTGTAACCTATCCCTGACGCCTGCCTCCACATTAAGGTTGAGGATGAAGGCTATGATATCTCCCTTACCGTATGAGGATGATTGACCCGGTAAACCCGCACTCCCCGGTAAGCCTCCGGTAATGTATTGAACAAGCTGTGCCAGACTGGTAGTGCCTGAAAGCCCACCGGGCATCGTGATCGGAGTTACATTTGTTGAGGCTTCGCCTGTAGCAGCGTCAGTAATCCCTTGAGGGAGTTGGAGTTTCAACATGGGATTAGTCATAGTTGGAATGTTCTCATTTCTAAAAATTAGCATGTATTTAACCCCTTTGGTGGGTGGAGACGGCTCGCCTGACAGCCAACCGTAGCTGATAAGGCTGAACGCTGATGAGGCATCCTGAATAAATAATTCAACAGGGAATGATACGGTTTTTCTAACACCTCCTCCCATCGTCTGCAGGTAGTATTCGATTACGATTAACCCGCTGTAGACCCCAGGGGTTAGGTTTCCAGATATGTCTAGCGGGATACTGTATGATAGTGTTTGAAGGCTTTGAACCGGTCCTGCTACATAGATTCTTTGGGGATACCCTTGTGAAATCTTAACTCCTTCAGGCGTCTTCAACTCGATCCACATCGAGTAAACAGGATAGGCTTCTAAATTCACGATTGAAAAGAAATATGACGCTTTCTCAGAACCAGGATATGCTGGATAGTTGTTCAACCACCTATACTCGGCGAGGACAACTCCCTCTCCTGCAGGATGGCTAGGCAGGGTTACCGAAATAGTGCGAGTGGTTTCGAAAAATACAGCAGTATTGAAAGCGTTCACATAGTAGGTTACATTTACAACGAATTCCTTATTTCCAGGGATAGAGTTGGATAAATCAATATAGAAGACAGCGCTACATACTCCTCCAGGGTTCAGGCCTAGGGAGCAAAATACCCTTGTGTTTAAGACCGTGACGTCGCTGTCAACCGGTTCAAGAGAGACTACAACATCGCTTACGCTAAACAACCCTATGTTCTGTAATGTGATGGTTAATGGCGCACGAGAATTCCCGGGGTAAACATGTATAGGAGTTCCATCACCCCAGTAGTAATCCAGTATCTTCAACTCAGGGGTGAACTGGTTTAATTGGTCAAGATCGCTAATCACTACTTCAATGTTGAATACAAGTGTTACAAGGCATGTTGAACCATCGTTATTCACTATGAATCCGTGTATTGTGATTTCTGCGGGATATCTGCCTGGTTGAGCTGTTGAAGATACCGCAATTCCCGGGAAGGAGATTTCCAAAGCAGAGTAGGCATTGATAACTGCATTATAGACCGTTATTGTTTGGGGGTAAAAGACGCTTGGAAGATTCAGTGTAGCTGTCACGTCTCTTAGGTTGAAAGATTCCAGGTTGAGAACTGAGACGACAAGGGTGTTACCCGTGGATGAGGGATACGCGTTAACCGAGGCCCATTCAACTCTTGACACGTTGATCGACAGCACTCTCGAAGCTACAGGCATATAGAGAGTAATGTTGATTGAAGATGGGAATGTGGCCCCCTCTCTCGAGACCTGGGAGTTCAAAGTTAAAAGCACTAGAACACTGTCAGAGCCTTCCACTATTGAAACTCCATCGACTAAAAACGAATACGTGTCGAGATAATTTAAGACAGCATTCAACTCACCGATCTTAACCTGGCTTTTATTCTGGAAGAACGCGTTGAATATTTCAGCGCGATAATAGATAATGCTTACAACCCCGGATTCGTAGGATTGAATAGTCACATATATGTTCGTGTTGTTCAACCCGCTCAAAACCGTGTCAGCAGTGAACCCGTAATCCAGTATTTCCAAATTTATGCCGGGGGATTCGTAAACAGAAACTGTTGCTTGAACGGTCGTGCTGGACGAGTATCTAATACCGTCGGGAGTTGTAAGAGTAGCATTTAGCCTAATAGATATCAAGTACTCTCCGGGTTGGGCATGAGGACTTATTGTTAACCCTTGGACGTAAATAGTTGCCGACTCCCCTGGCTGAATCCCAGCCAAGCTAACATTCGCGGAAGAAGGGGTTACTAGGTCGGGGAATGAAACACTTGCGTCTAACACTAATATGCTTGTGCTTCCATTATTTCTGATTTTAACCGCTAACCCGACATTATTTGCTCCGGGATAAGCGTACGGGGTGAAGTAGGCGGCTTCTGTAGTGATTTCCAAGGGCGGGAGCTCTATAATTTCAACGGTTATGGGAAGTAGCGAGTACTGGAGCCCGCCCTCCGTAGTATAGTAGGTGATGTTGACCCCCATTTCGTAGAGACCTGGTTGAGCATTTCTGTCGACGTCTAAGCTGAAAATAAATCTCGCAATCTCTCCCGCACCTATTTGAGTAAGTGGCTTGTTCTCACCGTCATAGGATATCGAGCACTTGCTTAGTGCTGTGAACGCTTCGGGGATTCCGCTGAGACACGCTATTGGCGACGTAGCGTTTAATACTCCATTATATCTCGCTTCCAAAACTAGCTGGGCACCCCTGCTCCCCGGGTACACTGGGGTGTTCGCCGACGACTTGAAAGAAACGTTTTCAATTACCCATTCCTGCGAGTCCCCAAAGAATACCAGCGTGTTTAGAATTGAAGTCAAAATCAGAGTAACTAGAGAAATAGTGATAAAGGCCTTATTCATGTATAATCACCCTTGAACCGTGTACAAAATACATTTCTCCTTCTCCGGCTCATTAACTGATATGATTGAACCATCCCTTATAATAAAAATCTTCCTGGTGCAGTTAGCGATTTCAGGGTCATGCGTCACGATGCACACAGCTATTCCAGTCTCGTTTAACTTTAGAAATGTCTCCATTACAATCTTGGCACTCTTCCTGTCAAGATTTCCCGTGGGCTCGTCGGCCAGTATTAACTCAGGGTTTCCAACCAGTGCTCGCGCTATGGCTACTCTTTGTTGTTGCCCGCCGCTAAGCTGGTTAGGTCTTTTTCTCAGCCAAGCCTCATCACCCCCCGCCAGCTTTAAAGCCTCAACAACCTTTTTCACTCTTAGACTTCTAGGAACTCCTCTCGCTATCAACGGGAGTTCAATATTCTCCAGTACTGTGAGCCGGTTTATGAGGTTGAACTGCTGGAATACAAACCCTATCTTCCTGTTTCTTATCTCGGCTATTTCATCACTTGTCAGTCTTGTCACGTCAACACCTTCCACTAGAATACTCCCCTCTGTAGGCTTGTCCAGAAGCCCAATCATGTTTAAGAGAGTGGTTTTGCCTGAACCGCTCGGTCCCATAATCGAAAGTAGGTCGCCTCTATTAATGCTCATGGAGACTCTTTTAAGGGCTACGGTTTCAACGCTTCCAACCCTGTAGACCTTTGTAACGTTGACAAGCCGGATGATTTCGCTCATGACGCATTCACTACATGTTGAAATATATATTATGATAGGTTTAAAAACATATTTTGAAATATAATTGTTATGGTAGGGTTGAAGTGAGGAAGTTTAATCTGAAAAAATACCTTAGGCTCAAGATTTTAGAAATGCTCTCAACAGGGGACAAGCATGGATACGCGTTAGCTAAAGAGATTTTCAACACGATCGGGTTAAAACCAAACACTAGCTTGCTCTACCCCCTGCTCCGTATTTTAGAGAAGGAGGGGCTGATTTCATCAAGAGAGGAGACTCAGGGCTCACGAGTAAAGAAGGTTTATTCTATCACTGATAAAGGTTTGGAATATTTAGAGATGAACAAGCCTGGGATTAATGAAATCCGTCTTTTCGAGAGAAGGATGAAGGAGTTGAAAGAGTTGGGGATTCCCGATTTATTGATCACCCTGAAAAATATTTATGAAAACCTTGACAAACTAGGTGAGAAAGAAAGGCGCTTCTTAAAAGACCTGGTATACTCGTTTCGCTTGCAATTGAGAAACTTGATAGGGGAGTATTATTGAGCGATATAATAGTGGTCGAAAACCTTATCAAGAAGTTTAAGGATGTAATAGCGGTTAATAATGTTTCGTTCGTTGTGAAAAAAGGCGAAATATTTGGACTGTTAGGCCCAAATGGAGCTGGCAAAACAACAACCATTCATGTGATTGCAACCCTTTTGAAACCGACATCGGGGAGAGGCTCGTTGACGGGATAGATGTTTCGGAAAAACCTCAGCTGGTTAGAAAGAAAATAGGCATTGTGTTTCAGGATCCCAGCCTTGACAATCAGCTCACAGCATATGATAATATGTACATCTATGGAAAACTTTACGGGATTGAGAAAAGGGTTTTGGAGAAAAAAATTAACGATCTTCTCGACTTGGTTGAATTAAGCGAGTTCAGGAATAAGCAGGTGAGATATTTTAGTGGTGGGATGAAGAGAAGGCTTGAAATAGCGAGGAGTCTACTGCATGAACCAGAGCTCCTCATCCTGGATGAGCCGACCATAGGGTTAGACCCTTAGTCCAGAAACAAGGTGTGGGAATACCTCAGGAAAATTCGCGCGGAATATGATATGACGATTTTATTGACAACACACTATATGGACGAGGCAGAGGAGCTTGCTAGTAGAATCGCCATAATGGATCGAGGTAGAATTGTAGCGATGGGGTCTTCGGAGGAGTTGAAGTCGATGCTCGGCAGAGTTCTAATCTTGCTGAAGTTTACAGGAAACCCTGAAAGCTTGTGCAGTAAGCTAAGTTTCGTTAAAGACTGCAAGCTAACTAACGATGGGAGGATGGAGCTTCTAGTGGAGAATGCTTCTAAAAGCATCCCGGAGATTTTCGAAGTTGCAAACAATAATGGCGTAAGAATACTAGAAATTAATTATAAGAGACCAACACTAAATGACCTCTTCCTCCACTTAACAGGGAGGGAGCTGAGAGATCAGTTAGAGGAAAACCCTCCCCTTCCTCCTCGAAGAGGCTTCAGGTGGTGAGAAGAGAGTTCAACGCTTTCACCGCAATGATCTACAGGCAGTTGAAGAGATGGATTAGCTCGCCTTCAAGGGTTATCTCAATCGTGATCCAACCATTCCTCTGGCTTTTCTTCATAGGAGTGGGATTCGGCAGTATTTTCAGCGGAAACACGCACACGGAGTTTGACAACCTCCCTATACCGGTAAATACGACACAGATTATTCAAACATACTTCACCAGACTATTCGGAGGAGTTGATTACGTAACATTCATAGTTAGCGGACTGGTAGTGACAACCGCCTTCATCGGGAGCTTTATCTCGGGAATAAGCGTCATATGGGATAAACAGTTCGGCTTTCTAAAAGAGAGCCTCGTCGCCCCGGCGTCCAGAAGGGTCATAATCTTAGGTAGAATAGTGGGAGATTCCATAGTTAACACTATTCAAGCATTGTTAGTCATAGCTGTGGCACTNCCTTTTGCTAATGGTTTAAGGCTGGAAAACATTCCGCTANGGTTGCTATATATCTTCATCACAGCCCTAGGCTTCACAGGCCTTGGAACAGCTGTCTCGTTAAAGNTCAGCAGCATGGAGGGTTTTCAAATGATAGTAAACCTGTTAACAATGCCCCTTATGTTTCTCAGCGGAGTATTCTACCCGCTGACACAAATGCCTGGTTGGATGCAGGTGGCTTCGAAGCTCAACCCGTTGACATACTCTGTCCACGGGGTGCGATATTGGCTTGCAGGAGCTAATGTGGGTTTCGAGTATATGAATTGGCTTCTAGACCTTGCTGTAGTTATCGTGTTCGCATTAGCATTAATAGCGGTTGCCACGCAAATGTTCGAGAGAGCAACTATTGAGGATTAAAATCGAAAAACTCTAGGGATAGATAACCCCTNTTAAAAGCAAACCCAGGAACCTCTTACCTGAAATATATCGTGCCCTAACGCCTCTTTCCTCAAGCCTCTTATCGAACTCAACGGGATTAACCTCGCCAGGGTTGACCACGTCGGAGGCTATGACGAAATTTACGTTCAAACCGAAGCTGGGAATCCACGTCCAGTACTCGCCTGTATACGCGAAGTTTTCTTTTAAATTCTTCAAAACATATTTGTACTCGTTTGGGTAGAAGTAACTGCTACCTGCCTGCGTAACTATTATGGCATCCTTCTTCATAGTCTTTTTCACTTGGGAATAGAATTCACTACTGTAAAGAGCTTTAGCGGGTTCACCAGCGTAGGGATCAGTTAAATCCATTATTACCACGTCGAAGTATTCCCTGGGCGCCTTCTTAACGTATTCGAACCCGTCCATCACGATAACTTTGCTCCTCGGATCGTTGAAGCTCCCCCTATGCATGTGCTCTAAGTATTTTTTAGAAAATTCAACAACCCTCTCATCAATATCCACCATGACAGCTTCCTCTACCGTATTATGCTTTAAAACCTCCCTCAGCGTTGCACCCTCTCCTCCCCCGATGATCAAAATCTTTCTCGGATAAGGATGAAGAGTCATAGCTGGTTGCACAAGCAATTCGTGGTAAAAGTGTTCATCGGTTTCAGTGCTTTGGATGTAGTTATCTATGATTAAAGATTTTCCAAACCCCTCGAGCTCTACGAAAGCTATATCCTGATATGGTGTTTTCTCCAGGGCCAAGACCCGCTTAATCTTGAACAAGCATTTCAGGCTTTTACCAGCCGGTTCTATTAGGTAAAATCCCTCATCACTCATTAAGCCTCACCCGTAAGCTCCAAGAACTCTTTCATGAGCCTGTCACCATTGCTTGTTCCAATCCTACTAGCGCCTGCTTCAATAAGTGAGAGAGCATCTAGTGCGTGTCTTATACCACCGGAAGCCTTCACCTTAACCCTACCTTGTGAGGCCCTGTAGAGGAGTGCTACGTCGTGAACTGTTGCCCCGCCTCCTAGGAAGCCTGTGTTTGTCTTGACATAGTCAGCACCTGCTTGCGCCACAAGTTCAACAGCCTTTATCTTCTCAGCATCATCTAAAAAGGTCGTCTCTATTATTACTTTAACCGATTCAACACCCCTCTTTCTCGCCTCTAAAACCACAGCGGAAATATCTTCTAAGACTCTCAAATATTCCCTGCTCTTGAAAAGAGAAATATTCATTACCATGTCGACCTCGGAGGCACCTGATGAGACTGCTTCAACTGCTTCGTAGACTTTAACCCTTGTAGATGTATTGCCTAGTGGGAAGCCTACTACAACACCGTATCTTATCGTTTTACCCGCTATCTCGAGGGCTTTGTCAAGAAGGGAGAGCGGTAGCATCAATAGTTTAAACCCGTATTCTCTAACATCATTGACATATTTTTCAAGAGTCCTATAGTCTGCATCCGGCTTTAACAAAGTGTGATCAATCATTGAAGCGAACTCTCTGGGATTTAAAGAGATATTTCTCCCTATGTAAAACCCCTTCATCTCACATCCCTGTTAATTTAAAGAATACAAGTTTTTAACCATCACTAGCTGTTTAAAACTGGTAAAGGATTGTTTGAAGGTTAAAAAACTAGTGATGGGAAGTCTTTACTTTCTCCGCGTACTTTTCAGGGGTTAGTAATGAATCATACTCCCCGGGATTGTCAACCCTTATTTTGAAAACCCAGCCCTTACCGTAAGGGTCTTTATTAACGAGCTCAGGGCTACCGTTTAACTCCTCGTTAACCTCAATAATCTCACCGCTCAGTGGAGAATAGTAAGTGCTCGATGCTTTAATTGAATCTACAACTCCTATTTCCTCTCCCTTCTTCACCTTCCTACCTATTTCCGGAAGCTCTATTGAAACAATATCTTTAAGCTCTTTCTGAGCATAATCTGTTAATCCAACAGTAGCCACGTCTCCCTCAAGTATTGCCCATTCATCCGTCTCAGTGTATCTTCGATCCTTCTTCACAATGTACTTCTTAGCTTTCAACTCTACAATTATATCCTCGCTCAAAACCCATCCCTTCACTACTTTAAATAATCATTAACATTAAAAAGGCTCTGCATGTAGCATGATTTTTAATAAGCGGACTTCATCTTCACGAGTAATCTTAAACCCGTATTGAACCTCCATGAAGTTTTTCCTGAACTCTGAGACCATTTTAGCAACTTCCTTAGGGTCTCTCTTATCTATGACAACCATTCTCATGAATTTGGCAATCTCCTTCATCTCCTCCTTCTTCATACCCCACCTGGTTATTTCCTGTGTTCCTATTCTCAAACCACTCGGGTCCTTAACATCCTCCGGCCTATCATACGGGAGCATGTTCTTGTTGACGATAATGTTGGCTTCCTCAAGCATCTTTGCTATCTTAGTACCTCTTCCAAGCTCGGCCACGTCAACTATTACCTGGTGGCTTGTAGTATAGCCTTTACTCTCCATTACTACTTTGAATCCTTCAGCAGCTAACTGCGCGGCCAACTCTTTAGCATTGGCAACTATTTGCCTAGCATACTCCTCTCCCCAAAGCTTCATCTCGATCCCGGTAACCGCTATTGCGGCAAGCCTGTGGAGGTGGTGGTTGGAGACGAACATTGGGAAAACAACCTTCCCCATTTCCTTGTAGTCTTCTTCCAACCTTGTTGCAAACAGCCCGCCCTGTGGCCCTGGGAAGGTTTTGTGCGTTGAGGAGGTGATCACATCGGCACCTAGCTTCAACGGGTTCTCCCAAACCTTCCCCACCACTAGACCCAGGACGTGAGCGACGTCATGGATGACTTTAGCCCCTACTGCGTGAGCAGCCTCGGCAATCTCCTTGGTTGGATGCGGGAATATGTAGAGTGACCCGCCGAGGGTGACGATCTTCGGTTTTACCTCCTCGATCATTTTAACAGCCTTGTCAACATCAATATTCCACTCTTCAAGGCTGAAGGGGAGCTCAATCTGCTCGATTCCTAGCGCGCCGAGGGTCCCAAACCTTGTATGGCTTACGTGGGCGCCAGCTTGAACAGGGGCTACGCAAGCCTTGTCGCCAGGTTTTGTGAAAGTCCTGAAAGCAGTGGCGTTTGCCGTTGTCCCGCTTATAGGTCTCAGGTCAACGTATTTGGTTTCGAGAAGATCGCCCATTATCTCCATTGCTTTAACTTCGAGTGCGTCCACGTATTGAAGACCCTGGTAGAACCTCTTGTAAGGCTTCCCCTCCTGCGTAGCGGTGCATCATGTCGTTCATATAGGCCAGCATTGCGAGAGGAGACATCACGTTTTCGCTTGCGATCATGTTTAAGCAGTGCCTTTTTCTCCATACTGTGTGATTTACCGTTAAATCAACGACTTCTTTCAGTAAGGGGTAGTGTTGAAGAAGACTGTTTAACCCTAGCTCCTCTCCTAGTTCATAAGTCATGAGTTACACACCAAGAAAAAATAAGTATTTAGTTATTAATAAAACATAAACACGCTTTACTTCTTAATGAATGGGAAGTCAACGATTTTAGCAGAATACTTTTTATCTCTTACAAGTACTTCTAACTCCTCTCCGAAGACAGCATATCTTGAGTCGACGTAAGCCATGGCTACTGCTCTATTCAAGATTGGCGAAAACGTCCCACTAGTGATCCATCCCACCTGGATGTCGTCTGAGTAAACCTGCATCCCGGTCCTAGGCACCAGCCTGCCTGCTTCCTTTCCAAACTTCAACCCTACTCTAATCCATCTAACCCCTTCTCTCTTGCAAGCTCTTAATGCTTCCTCGCCTACGAATCCTCTCTTCTCCCAGCTTATCGCGCCCAGCCCGTAGCGCAGGGANAGCGCGCAGGGGAATTTCAACGGGTCTTCACCATACTCATGGTCTCCTAGGACAAACCCCATCTCAATTCTCAAAGTATCTCTCGCGATTAATCCAGCGGGTTTTGCGCCATTCGCGAGAAGCTTCTCAACAATACTCTTGATCTCGCCGTGGCTACCCCATATTTCAAAACCATCCTCTCCTGTCCACCCGCTCCTGCTTACTAGGAATGTTTTAACCTCCCCAATATTCTCCCCTATTCTAAACTCTAGTATTTTTAGATCAGCGGCCCATTTAGCACCGATTTTCTCCATTAACTCGGCAGCCCTTGGGCCTTGGACAGCCAGCATTGAAGTGTCCAGTGTTATATCGGTGAGCTCAACCCTAAACTTCTTCTCCTCTATCACACTCTTGATGTAGTTCACCATTTTCTCCCTGGTTAGAGCGTTCGTGACCAGGTACCATTCCTCATCAGTCACCTTGTAGAGCATTTCATCGTCTTTAACCCTGGCCCACTGGTTTAATGCGAGAGTGGGCCCGCTCATCCAGTATGGCTTTGTCTTCGAAATATCTTTAGTGTACAAGTATTGTGCGAGAGGCAGGACGTCAGGCCCTCTGAGGACAATCCTGCCCATATGGGATACGTCGAAAAACCCTACATCCTTCCTAACGTTAACGTGTTCTTCAATAGCGTTAGTATATCTATAAGGGACTTCCCAATCCCCGAATAACCCTGTTTCAGCACCTAGTTTTTCAATATAGTATTCAAGTAATGCGACCTTAGGCAACCCAACCGCCACCTTAGTAATTAGCATGTTCTAGAAAATAAACCCCATCGCTCCGGATTTAAATACAGGGGGTTATACATTAATACTTGGTGTAGTTATGTCTACACACCCATGGATACCCAATTCTTCCAGTGAAACCGTTAAGAAAATGCTGGAAACGATAGGGGTTTCAAGCATTGAAGAATTGTTTAAGGATATTCCTCCAGAGGCTCGGATAAGCCCGGAGAAGTGGATGAGTCTTGAAATCGGTAAAGGCTGCATGCTCTCCGAGCTGGAGGCTAAGAGAATTATCGAGGAGAGATTGTCGAAGAATAAGGTGTTCAACCCGCCACCCTACATGGGGGGAGGCGTCTACCCTCACTACGTCCCTCCCCTTGTCAGGTATATACTGTCAAGGGGTGAGTTCTTAACAGCGTACACTCCTTATCAGGCAGAGATTTCGCAAGGCTTAATGCAGGCGATCTTCGAGTATCAGAGCCTGATGGCCGAGCTCTTCCAGATGGAGCTCGTTAATGCTTCGATGTATGATTGGGCTTCGGCCGCTGCTGAGGCATTATTAATGAGTGTGAGAGTGAAGAGGGGGCGGAGAAAGGTTTTGGTCCCCTATAACGTGAACCCGTTCCACTTCAAAGTTATTGAGACTTACTTATGGCCACACGGGGTGAGGATTGAAAGAGTCCGGTATGATAGTGGGAAAGGTTCCGTGGACATGGAGGATTTGAAAGCCAAGGTGGATGCCGAGACTGCTGGCGTATACTTGCAGTATCCAAACTTCTTCGGAGTGGTTGAAAACGCTAAAGCTGTTGGAGAGATTGCTAAGGAGAAAGGAGCACTTTTCATCACAGGAGTCTACCCTGTCGCCCTGGGATTGCTGAAGGCTCCAGGCGAGGTAGGCGCAGACATCGCTGTAGGGGATGGTCAGCCCTTCGGTCTTGGATTAAACTATGGTGGTCCATATCTCGGAATCTTCGCGGTGAGATATGATCAGAATCTGATAAGGCAGATGCCTGGGAGGATCATCGGGTTAACCACCACGTTGGATGGAAGCCAGAGAGCATTCGCTATGATTCTTCAGGCTCGTGAGCAACATATTAAGAGAGAGAAGGCTACTTCAAATATTTGTACCAATGAGGCGCTCGCCGCTATCGGAGTAGCAGTGTACTTATCACTGCTCGGTAAAACCGGGTTGAGAAAACTCGCAGAACTAAACTATTACAGGGCTCACTACGCTGCTTCAAGATTTAACGAGATAGGGTTGAACAGAGTGTTCAGCGGAGAATTCTTCAATGAGTTTGCAGTATCGCTGGGCCGGGCTGGAATAAGCTATAGAGAAATACATAAGAAGCTGCTGGAGAAAGGTATCCACGGAGGCCTCTACATCGGAGACCTCTACCCGGAGCTAGGGGAAGCCTCACTATGGGCTTTCACCGAGCTACATTTCAAGGCTGACATTGACAAGCTAACGGGTCTTCTCAAGGAGATCATTTCAGGAGGTGGGTGAGATGTTCAGGCAGGCTAAATGGTCCGAACCCCTTATCTTCGAGCTTAGCGTTAAAGGCAGGAAAGGATTCATAGTCCCCGATCCTGAGGAAGAGGTTAGGAGCAGAGTTGGGCAGATAAGCCTGAGCGATGATATGAAGAGGACAACCGATCCAGAGCTCCCTGAACTAAGCGAAGTAGACGTNATAAGGCACTTCACACGGTTAACAGAGATGGCATACGGCGTTGACAACGGCCCAGTGCCTCTAGGCTCGTGCACTATGAAGTATAATCCTAGAATAGCCTGGGAGGTGGCAGGCGACTACAGAATAGCAAACCTACACCCATTGCAGGATGAGGAAACGGTCCAGGGATTGCTGGAGATGCTTTACGAGATGCAGAAATGGCTTGCCAACATCACGGGAATGGACTTCTGCAGCCTTCACCCGGCTGCGGGAGCCCACGGCGAGCTGGCAGGAATACTGTTGATCAGGAAGTACCATGAGTTGAAGGGCCAGATAGACAAGAAGACAGAGATTATTGTGCCTGATTCAGCCCACGGGACGAACCCCGCAAGCGCTTCCATGGGCGGGTTTAAAGTGGTTGAAATCCCTTCAGGCCCTGATGGCAACGTTGACCTGGAGGCTTTAAAGAGCGCGGTTGGAGAGTCAACAGCGGGCTTGATGATTACGAATCCAAGCACCCTTGGCTTGTTCGAGGAGAATATTCTCGAGATTGCGCGGATAATTCACAGCGTTGACGGACTATTATACTATGATGGTGCAAACTTGAACGGAATGATGGGTTACGCTAGGCCGGGAGACATGGGTTTCGACATTGCTCACTTAAACGTGCACAAGACGTTTGGAGCCCCCCACGGAGGCGGCGGGCCCGGTGCAGGACCAGTTTGCATCAAAGACAGGGTTGTTGATGCTGCGAGAAACATAAGGTTGAGCGATCTACTTCCAGCCTACTACGTCATTTATGACGAGAAGAGTGGGAAATACAGGTTGAAAGGTCCCGGCGAGAATAGCATAGGGTTCTTGAAAGCGTTCTTTGGAAATATTACACCGCTGATCTGGGGATACACCTACATATTGATGATGGGTGCTGAAGGGTTGAGGAAGGTTACGGAACTAGCAGTGTTGAACACGAACTACTTTATGAAGCTGATAGAGAACGTGAAAGGATACGATATTCCTTATGGAAAAGGAAGGTTCAGGAAGCATGAGGTAGTATTGAGCGCTCAACCCATGGCTGAGGAGGTAGGCGTCACAGCTGAGGATGTTGCCAAGGGCCTGCTGGACGCGGGATTCTACGCCCCCACGATCTACTTCCCATTAATAGTTAAAGAGGCATTGATGACAGAGTTCACTGAGACGGAAACTATTGAAAACATTGAGAAGTATGCTGAAAGACTCAAGGAGATCAGTAGGATTGCGTATGAAGACCCTAAGACGCCGAAGACATGGCCTGTTAACACCTCTGTGGGAAGAATAGACTTGATAAAAGCTAACCATCCATCCACGGTCACACCCACGTGGAGGCTACATGTGAAGAGGGTGAAGGGAGAGATTAAATGAAATACGACGCAGTATTCATCGGGTCTGGAACGGGAGGCTACCCAGGGGCAGTATACCTGGCTCAACACGGATTTAAAGTAGCTGTGATTGAGGAGAAGCTGATAGGCGGGGAATGCACCAACTGGGGCTGCGTCCCCAGTAAGGCACTGTATCAGGTATCCGAAGCTGTTAAGACTATTGAAAAAGTGAAGGGGCAGGCCAGCTATAAGTGGGAAGATCTGATTGACTGGGCAAAGAGCATTGTCGAGGAGACCAGGGAGGGGATCAAGTACCTTCTCGAGGCAAGTGGCATAGAGGTTTTAAGTGGAAAAGGAGTGTTGAAGAATCCTCGACAAGTCATCGTCTCCGACGGGGAGTCTAAGAGGGAGGTGGAAGCCGATAAAATCGTGTTAGCGCTTGGAACGGATCCTTCTCAACTCCCACATGTGAAATTCGATGGGGAGGGAATAATAAGCAATAGGGAAGCACTCTTCATGAGTGAAAAACCCTCCAGCATCCTCATTATCGGTGGAGGAGTAATAGGGGTTGAAATGGCGAATGTTTTTTCCAANAATAAGGTAGAGGTAACTGTTGTAGAGATAATGGATCACATACTTCCATTTACAGATAAGGATGTAGCGCAAGCATTGAAAACCTACCTCGCAGGGAATGGGGTCAAAGTGAAAGAGAAGACTAGTGTGGAGAGTGTTGAAAAATCCGGAGATAAATATAGCGTGAAACTATCCAACGGTGAGAGCCTTACAGTGGATAAGGTACTAATAGCAACAGGAAGAATCCCTAAGACCAGGGGAGTAGGTCTGGAGGAAACAGGGGTTTCCCTTGATAAGAANGGATANGTGGTTGTGAATGATGAATGTAGAACAAGCGTTGAAAACATTTATGCAACNGGAGATGTCATCGGCGGGCCACAACTAGCTCATAAGGCAATACTTGAAAGCATCGCAGTGGCTAAAAGAATAGCTGGGAAGGAAAGCTTCAAACTCGACTACCACCTTGTGCCAATAACAAGTTTTCACCGGGCTTGAGGTAGCCAGCGTTGGATACACCGAGAAAGAATTGGCGGCGATGGGGGTAAAATATGTCAAGGTGAAACTACCGATTTACTACTTGGCGGCGGTGAAAATAAAAGGCGGTAGGAACTCTTTCGTTAAAATACTTCTAGACGAGAAGGGTGAGAAAGTATTCGGCATTCAAGTCGTCTCCCCGAACGCTTCCGAGGCAATATCAGCATACCTCCCCCTCTACCTGGGTAAGTTGTCCCTGAAGGAAGCGGCTTCAACCCCATATCCTCATCTAACAGTATCCGAGTCTCTTCGAGACGTAGTTGAATACTTGCTTGGAGAACCTGTTCACTTCATCAGAAAGTAAGGTTTTTTAAAATCTGTTTCTCAATCATTAACGGTGAACCCGTTGCTAGGTTATTTAGACGTTGCAGATAAACTAGTAAGCAAGTGTGGGAAAGGAAACCATTGTTTCTGGGTTCCAACCGGGCTTATACAGCCTTTTGGGGCTGATAGTGTTTACGGGTTTGACTGCTTCTTCTACAAGTTTTTGAAAAACTCGGTAATAGGTGACAGACTTATACTATCGTTCAAGCTTCCTTTCACGGCTTTGACCGATATTTCACTTACGCACCCACGAGGATTCCCGGTTGTTCCTGATGATTCAAAACTATGTAGTAAAAACGAGATAGAGTCTTATCTTGTCAACACTAAAAAAGANTTCCTCGACAAGATAGGGGAAGCCTCTGAGAAAAGGAAGGCTGANGGGCAGAGCAGGGGAATATTGAAGAGGCTTATAATTTTTGGCGGGAAATCAAGTGAGGCTGATATACANTACTACCGTCTTCTAACACAGTATAGGTTTCTGAATGAGCTATCATCGCTACTAGGTTATCGCGACGATACCTTGAATGCCGAGGTTAAGAAAGTTTTCATACTCTATCTCTACGAGGCAAGATCATCCTCCCTATATGCTTTGATGGATGGGCAAGAACTAAAGCTTTTAAACCATTCGAAATTGCTGGATTTTGAAAAAATAGGGGCTACGGTAGGGTTTTTACGATAAATTAATATTTTCATTCATTACTATTTACTGACGGTGAATTGTATGACTTGGAGAGAAGAGTTACTCTTCCTGTTGAAAGAGCTCACTCAAATACCGGGACCAAGCGGTTATGAACACAGGGTTAGAGATAAGGTTGTTGAGCTTGTGAAACCTTTTGCGGACAAGCTATGGGTTGATGCATGGGGAAACGTAATCGCTGTCAAGAAGGGTAAAAGCAGCAACGCGAGACTAATGCTCGCTGCACACATGGATGAGATAGGGTTATTCGTGTCTCACATCGAGGATGATGGATTCTTGAGAGCAATACCGATCGGAGGGGTTCTTGACAGAACACTCCTCTATCAGAGAGTGATGGTTGTAACCAGAACCGGCAAGATGATCCGCGGCGTTATAGGGTTGAAGCCCCCGCATGTTATAAAGCCAGAGGAGGCGCAGAAGGTCCCCGAGCTAAGAGAACTGTTCATCGACATAGGGGCCTCCTCGAAGGAGGAGGTTGAGAAGCTTGGTGTAAGAAACGGTGACATAGTCGTGTTTGACAGGGAGGTTTCAGAGCTGTCTGGTAACCGGGTGACGGGTAAGGCATTCGACGACAGAGTTGGAGTTGCGGTGTTGATTAAAGCCATGGAAGCTGTTAGCCAGCCCAACATAGACATTTACTTCGTGTTCACAGTACAGGAGGAGGTAGGGTTGAAGGGAGCTAGGACATCCGCTTACGGGGTGACCCCCGATGTCGCGTTAGCCGTGGATGTTACAATAGCGAGCGATGTGCCAGGCGTGGCTAAGAGCGAGTGGTTTACGAGGCTTGGGAAGGGGCCGGCTATTAAAATCGTTGACGGCAGGAATGCGACTGGCTTAATAGCTCACCCAATGGTTGTGGACTTCTTGGTCGGCCTTGCCGAGAAGCACAAGATACCTTACCAGCTTGACGTTGTGCCCGGAGGGACCACTGATGCTTCTATCATAGCCTTGAACAAGGAGGGTGTGCCAGCTGGTACAATATCAATCCCATCTAGATACATTCACAGCCCAGTGGAAGTAGTGGATCTGGAAGACGTTTATAACGCGTCGAGACTCGCAGCCGCATTCGCTTCGGAAGCAACAGAGGAATGGGTTAAAAGCTTGAAAGGATTGGTAATCAAATAGTTTTTTATCTATATCAATTTCTATTGGTAAAGTTTTTATATCACATAGGTTAAAGAAAATTTGTTTCCTAGATGGCTTGCGAGATGAATGGAAGGTGTTTCCAGCGAATATTGTTGGCGTATTAATTGCCGGCGTGATGGCTTACCTATTAGCATGGATAGATGGAGCTAATAATGCGGGGAACAGCCTGGGAACCCTGATAGGGGCGAAGGCTCTCCCCCTTAGAAAAGCCCTTGTGATTGCGGGGATAGCGGAGCTGGTAGGCGGAGTTTTATATGGAGGCTTCATCTCCGAGACGATTTTGAGAAAAGTGGTTAACCCGGTTGTTTTTGACCCTTTTTCCTACGCGGTTGGTTTAACTATCGCCATGTTTATCACGTTCCTACTTATACTCACCGTGACAAGGAGAAGAATACCATTCAGTATTACTCAAACCCTAATAGGTGCTTTAACAGGTTTTTCAATAGGTAATACCGGCGGGATCGGAACTAATCTAGCGCTCGTCTCAGGGCTNATGATTTTATGGATTATCCTGCCTGTTTTAGGAATAATTGCAGGANTCCTTTCCTACAAGCTATACGAATTTTTCCTNNGGTTCAAAAAACCGTGGACAATCATTCTTTTAGTATCAACTTATCTCAACATATTTCTGGCTTCTTCAATAATATTGTTGCTACCGTCCACTTACCTGGAATATTATTGGTACATCCTAATCGTTACAGTTTTAATAATCCTCAACGCCATCCCTATGCACTCCCTGATCAAGGCTGTTAGATCGTCGAAAACATTCGAAATAGATGAAGGAAGAATATTTCCCCCCGAAGCCTTGGCCCTATCATCGGGGATGATGGCTTTCACGCATGGAGCTCACGACGTCGCCAATTCAGCCGCACCACTCACAGGGGTGATCGCCGCATTGTCCTTAAACTCGATCCCTGAAGATGGTTTGACCGTGAACCCGCTAATCCTCCTAATATGCTCCGGTGGATTGTCGGCAGGAGTTGTAACATGGGGGTTAAGGGTTGCTCGGACTATCGGTGAAGAAATAACTGTTCTAAACACGGATTCAGCGTTTATCGCTAATTTCTCAGCCTCTCTCACAACACTCTTCTTGACGAGGATGGGTTTGCCTAGTTCAATGACAGGGTTAGTTATAGGAAGCGTTGCAGGAGTCGGCTTAGCGAAGGGTATTGGTAACGTGAACTTAAGACTAGTCGCCAGAATAATGTGGTACTGGTATCTAGGCTTCGCACTCGCTTTCGCCGGAGGCTTCGCCACCGGGTTGACATTAACAATTTTATGAGTAAAACCACAGTATTTTTCATGGAGGTTTAGTTGGAAGAAGAGGTTTTGAAAATATTGAAGGAAATATTTGTCAAGCCATCTGAAAAGGCCTTTGAACTTTCATCCAAATACAGGGTTCTACCATACATGGCCGAAAGGTATGTTAGGATGCTCGGGGAGGAGGAAGCCGTCGAGTTGTTGAAATCGTTTGAAAAACCAGTTAAACCTGTTATACGCGTTAACACCCTCCTTGTCGATCCCGACACTCTGAAATCGTCCCTAGAGGCGAAAGGATTTAGGCTTGAAAGGATTTCATGGTTTGAAAACGCTTTCAAAATTCAAGAAGCTCCTGAGCAGCCAAGCCCGGGTGCAACTATAGAGTACTTGAAAGGATACTACTACTTGCACAGAGATTCTTCAAGCCTCCTTCCAGTACTGCTTTTAACGCATGAGTACAAAGGGGATGTTTTGGATGCTTGTGCGGCGCCCGGTGGGAAAACGACTTTTCTGGCAGAGAGGGTTCACGGGAAGGGGTTTGTTTACGCGAACGACCTTGTTTTGAGAAGGTTGAGAAGTCTGATAGGGCATATCACTAGAATGCGCGTTGAGAATGTCGTGGTGTCATGGAGTGATGCGAGAAAAATTTCCAAGGTGTTTAACAGAAAATTTGAGAGAATTCTCCTGGACGCTCCTTGCAGTGGTGAGGGGAGAATATCGGTTGATCCTGGTAGGCGGTTCCGCACAAGTATTTACGAGCTTGCTCTAATGGTTAAAAGAGAGATTGAACTTCTCGATTCTCTTATCAACCTGCTTGATGATGACGGAATCATAGCATATTCTACCTGTAGTATTGCGCCTGAGGAGAACGAATATGTTGTCTCCAAAATACTAGGGAAAAGAAGCGATGTGGAAGTGGCCCCACCGCCTGTCAAGCTCTTCAACTACTCTTCATGGATTAAAAAGTACGGGGACTTATTGTTTCACGAAGAACTAGAGAAGTGTGTAAGGCTTTGGCCGCATGTTCACGGGACTTTTGGATTCACAACTTGCTTGCTGAGAAAAACCAGGAGGTGAAGTCTTTGACCCTAAAGCTGAAGGTTTTTCCAGCCCCTGCTAAATGGTTGGAGAGATTAAGAGCCCTCGCGAGAGAGTTATGGAACGATGACATCAATGATTATTTACGCCAGCATAACTACGCAACATGCTTCGACATGGATTGCCTCTTATGGAGCACCTCTCGCGAGCTGGTTGAGTCCAGGGTGATTTACGAGGGCTCCTGGATAGGGATTTTCTATCGAAGAAGGTTGTTACCGTCGGTGAGCCTCGCTGAGAAAATTTTCGAAAAACACGGTTTTAAAGCCGCAATAGTGGTTTCCAGCAAGGCTTCAGAGCTTTTCCTTTATGGAAGAGATGTGTTTGAATCAAGCGTTCTAGCAAGGTATGAGCCTGCGGGTGGTATTGTCGCCGTTCTCGAACCCGTAGAGGAATCTGTGATAGGGTTTGCATACTATGATGCTTCCTGCAGGTGTTTCAGAAATCTTTACGACCTGAGCATTTTCCTTAAACTCCTTGGTTAAGGGTTTAGAAGAATGCGTATCGGTTTTCCACCAGCTTCTTTAAAGCGTATGAGAGGAGAATGAGCCCTATGAAACTGCCAAGAGAGACTAGAGCTACCAGCAGGTAGGCCGTCTCCATTGAGACCCCGTAGGCTGAGGCTATGAAGGATATTTCCTCGGGATTATTGAAAGCGTATACAGCATATGTTAACATCATTACGAAAATAACCATTGGCAAGGGCATTGTGGCGTATGCGAGCATCAACCCCGTCGTCCTTCTTCTCCTTAAACCTCCCATTGCAAGGATTATGGGGAATGCTAAGACTATCGCGGAAACGGCGAACTCCATCCTGTAAGTCCCACCGAGCAGGAGGAAAATTATCATACCCCATAGGTAGGAGCGATAAGCCTTGCGCACCTCCTTAATCTTGTCAGTGAATTCGTAAACGCTCATCCTACAGTACTTGAGGAACAGCTTCAAATCATCGAGTAGAGATTTAGGGATAAAGGCTTGTTTAAGCGATTCTATTTTTGAAAGGACTTCAAAACTCTTGCCTCTCAAGCTTCTAGCATATTCTATATTCTCCCGAACTATGTTTTTAATACTGTATTCTAAAGCTTCCTTAGCTTGAACAAAGTCTTTCTCCAGCTTCTTTAAATCCTTTATCCTCTTATTCTCACGGAGCTTGTCAAGGTTTTCTAAGACTTCTCTAAGATAGGTGGTAGAATCCATGGTGTCCACGAGAAAAAGGAATAGGGGGAGTGGTAAAAAACTATTTCTTTGGTTTAAACAACTTGGTGAAGCAGTAGGCCACTAATAGTATTATGAATAGCCACGAGCCGATTAAGAATGCAAGGGCATCGGGATCCATGGTCTCACCCTCACTCCACTTTCACAATAACTTCGTTTTTAGCCAGTTCTTCCTTGTATTTCCTCGAGACTGCAAGGTAGGCTTCAATAGCCCCTAGTATGAGGATTATTATGATCGCTATCCTAGCCTGGGTGATTAACGGGTCTGCCTGCGCGAAAACTCCTGTGTTGTAGTAGTCTATAGTTGTGCCCACCAGAAGGATCAGGATGTAAATTGGTGTCAGGGTCATTAAGACGTATTTGAAGAATGCTGGTACCTTTATCGCCGCACCTTCATGCAGCTCCTTCCACAGGTTGTTCGGCTTGAACAGCCAAACAGCTACTATAACGTCGAACAAGCCGAGTAATACTAGTATGTATGATCCAACCCAGTTGTCTAGTTCGGTGAAATACGTGAGGGAGCTGTCTAGAGCTACAGGTAATCCTANGAACAAGTATATTAGGAATACTAGTACTGCCCCGATTCTCCTGTTAATATTGAGGTCTTCCTCTAGAAGGGCTGTCAGGTAGTTGTACATTGCGATGGCTGATGTCCAGCCGGCGAAGAATANCAGGAGGAACCATATGGTTCCGAAGAATCTCCCCACTTCTCCCATAGAGGTGAACACGTTGGGCAGGGCCATGAAGGCTAGGCCGAGCGATCCGCTTTTAACGACTTCAGGCCCTAGGTACGCGTAGGCTATAGGAATAGCGATGGTGCCGCCGAGAATAACTTCTGCGAACTCGTTCAATGATGCTGTTGTTAAAGCTGATAGGGCAATATCATCTCCTTTTCTCACATATGATGCATAGTTTTGTATGATACCCATACCAAGGCTGAGAGTGAAGAATATTTGCCCTGCTGCAGCTAGCGATATGACCCAGAAGTTCTTAGACAGGGTTTCGAAATCTGGCTTCCAAACGTAATTGAGGCCTGCGAAAGAGCTCCAGTCGGGCCGCACGGGGCTTCCAATAGTTATAGACCTGATGGCTAGCAATACGGCGAAAACGTATAGCAAGGGCATCATTACTTTGTTGAAGGCTTCTATACCTTTTGAAACACCTCTGAATGCTGCTATGAACAGCAGGATCATTGGTATGAGCCATGTAGCCATGACCATTGGGAAGTTTGCTATGTGGTCGGAGAAGAAGTTAACCGTGTCTACTCCGTAGTAGGCGCCTGTTGCACTGTAAATCGAGTATGCAGCAGTCCAGCCGATGACATGGATGTAGTAGGAGTTTAACAGCGTGGTGACTGAGAAGGCCAGCATACCTCCAATGATAGCGAATATCAAAGCCTTCTTCGGCTTAACGCTCTCCCTGGCCATAACGTAGAACATGGGACCCAGGGTTCCATGACCATACTTTCCGCCATATCTCCCAGTTGCCCATTCAACCCACATTAGTGGAATACCTAGCAGTAGGAGGGCGATGAAATACGGTATCATGAATGCTCCGCCGCCGTTGGCTGCGAGCATCCTTGGGAATCTCCAGAAGTTGCCTAATCCTATGGCGTTACCGGCCATTGAGAGGATTAATCCTATTTTTGTAGCCCAGGCTTCTCTCTCTTTCATAGAGCTCACGTATCCCCCCTCCCAAATATATAATCGTATATTATTTAGCGTATAGCAATAAAAATTTAACTTTATCAGACCGTATAGTTTAATGATTTTAAGGAGGAGCCGATGTGAAAGCGTACACTGTTACGACAAAAACGGGTTTAAAGTTCAACTTTATTATTGAGGGTAAAGAAGGTAACACGGTTTTAATAAAAGATGCTGAGACGGGAGAGGTCTTCAGGCTGAGATTGCTGAGAAATCATGGTGATAGGTATGTGGTGGATTTGAACGGGGTGGAACACAGCATCGTGGTTTCGGATAGGTTGCTTATTAATGGAGAACCAGCTTGTGTTGCCTCGATTAAGGAGGCCCCGGCAGGCGGGAGATTCCATAAGGATTCTAAAATGGTTCAGAAAGCATTAGCTGAAAATGTTGTACAAGCCCCGATCTCAGGTAAGATACTGGAGCTAAAGGTCAAGGTCAACGATCAGGTTGATGAAAACACCGTTGTCGTTTTAATGGAGTCAATGAAGATGATAGTTGAGGTTAAGACGCATATCAAGGGCGTTGTAGAGAATGTTTACGTGAAACCTGGACAGGCTGTTAAAAAAGGAGATCCTATTATTAAATTGAGGAAATCATAGTGGAATGTTCGAATGCTTACGGGGCAGGAACATCGCGTGCTCCTCTCTCTTATACTTTAAGATTTGCAGATGCTTGTACAGGATCCGCCTAGTCTCGGCAGGGTCTATGACATCGTCCACGTAGCCCAGCTCGGCCGCCCTGTACGGGTTTGCGAAAACCTCCCTATACTCTTTTAATTTTTGCTCAATGACCTGATCCCGGTTGGGGGAAGAGTCAATCTCCTTCCTGTAGAGGATTCTAACAGCTCCTTCCGGACCCATAACGGCTATTTCCGCGGTTGGCCAGGCTACGTTTACGTCGCTACCTAAGGATTGGCTACCCATCGCAATATAGGCTCCTCCGTAAGCCTTCCTCATGATTAAAGTGATCTTAGGAACGGTTGCTTCGCTGTATGCGTGCAGGATTTTGGCGCCATGCCTTATGATCCCGCCATGCTCTTGGTCAATCCCAGGCATGAATCCAGGCGTGTCCACCAGGGTGATGACTGGAATGTTGAATGAGTCGCAGAATCTTACGAACCGGGCTATCTTGTTGGAGGCGTCGATATCTATAACCCCAGCGTTCACAGCGGGCTGGTTGGCGACTATTCCAACAGTGTATCCCCCAAGCCTTGCGAAGCCGACTACTGCGCTGGGGGCGTACAGCTCGTGAACCTCGAG
>Ga0065719_102011_pt1 | contig 44165 bp, 49 predicted proteins | sample GBSCel85sediment_FD_59106 | JGI IMG/M metagenome (GOLD analysis project Ga0065719, IMG submission 59106) | Hot spring sediment microbial communities from Great Boiling Spring, Nevada - Cellulolytic enrichment CS 85C v3 (version 3) | ecosystem: Environmental > Aquatic > Thermal springs > Hot... | reverse complement strand
AATACTGTCTATTTCGTCAATGAAAATGACTGAGGGGGCGTTTGCCTCTGCCTCTTCGAAAATCTTCCTCAACCTCTCCTCGGATTCCCCGTAGAACTTGCTCATTATCTCCGGACCATTGATAGTTATGAAGTAGGCACCGATCTCGTTGGCTAAGGCCTTAGCTAGCAGTGTCTTACCAGTGCCCGGCGGTCCGTAGAGGAGGATTCCCTTAGGTGGCTCTATGCCTAGGTGTTCGAAAAGCTCAGGATTCTTTAAGGGTAGTTCCACAATCTCCCTTATCTTCTGCTTAGCCTCCTCTAAATCTCCTATATCCTCCCAGGTTATCCTGGGGACGCCTTCCCTGATAGCCTCTGGCCTAACAGGCTCCTCCCTTACTTCAATGTAGGTCTTCTCTGTCACATACACTATGGGCGCTGGCTGAGTATTAATCACTGCAAACCTCAAAACCATGCCGAAAATGGGTATTTCAACTATTTCGCCCCTCCTTAACGGGCTACCAGTGAGTCTCTCCCTGAGATACTCTGACAGATCGCCCATCACTGGTAGCCTACCCACGGGGGCGAGTGAAATCCTTGTAGCCGGCTCCACCTTTATAGGTCTAACAGTCACGTAATCTCCCGGCGAAACACCGATGCTTTTCCTAACGTAACCATCAATCCTTATCAAACCGGCATTTTCGTCCTCAGGATAGGCCCTCCAAGCCTTTACAACCTCGCTCCCCTTCGGCCCGATCACCTCTATAAAGTCTCCTATCGTTATTCCCAGCGCCCTCATGCTGGCAGTATCGATCCTGCCTATCTTCCTCCCAACATCTCTCTGCCTGGCTTCACCTACCCGTAAGCGTATCTCTTTATCCGATTTGCCCTGCGAAGGCATGGATAACACCTAGTTATGATGCTAGTGTTTCTAATGTTTAAATAGCATTATAACCATTAATAGATATTCAGTGAATCCTCATGGTTGAGAGAGTTAAAACAGGTATTCCTGGCTTCGACGAAATCTTGAATGGAGGAATCCCCAAGAGAAACGTAGTATTGTTGAGCGGGGGGCCAGGAACAGGTAAATCCATCTTTGGAACACAGTTCCTGTGGAACGGTCTCCAACTTGGTGAAGGGGGAGTTTACGTTGCCCTAGAGGAGCATCCTGTCCAGGTAAGGGTGAACATGAGGCAGTTCGGATGGGATGTGAGGCAGTTTGAAGCCGATGGTAAGTTCGCCGTTGTCGACGCCTTCACCGGGGGTGTTGGGGAAGCAGCCAAAAAGGAAAAGTACGTGTTGAAAGACCCTGATGATGTTAACGAGCTTGTCGACGTGTTGAGGACGGCTATCAAGGAGACTAATGCTCAAAGAGTTGTAGTGGATAGTGTGTCAACGCTCTACCTGACACGGCCGGCTGTAGCTAGGAGCATTGTCCTCCAGCTGAAGAAGGTCTTGTCAGGCATGGGGACTACTTCAATACTGGTCTCACAGGTATCTGTTACGGAGAGAGGGTTTGGAGGGCCCGGTGTCGAGCACGCCGCAGATGGTATTGTAAGGCTAGATCTCGACGAGGTTGATGGGGAGCTTGTGAGGAGCATGATCATTTGGAAAATGAGAGGGACCGCGCATAGTATGAAGAGACATATTTTCAGCATAACTGACAAGGGGATTGTGGTATACCCTGACAAAATCTTGAAGACCAAGAGGTACTTCGTTGTTTCAGAATAAAGTTTAAAACCTTTACACAATCCTTTTTAAACTTGGATTGATTTAGCATGAGTAATTTGCTTAATCCTTACGGGTTTTACCGGCACGCATGTCCGAACTGTGGGGGCGAGATTAGCGATCACCGGCTTTTCTACAAAGCTCCCTGCGAGAAATGCTTGAGCGAAGAAGATTTTAAGAAAGTGTTGAGAAGGATTAGACAGGGAGCTCTTCGTGGTTATAGGAGTATTATAGAAGCTTATTACGAAGGCTTGAAAAACCCTGAAGGCTTGAAACAACTGCTTGATGAGGAGCTAGCGCTGGAGGATTTCGAAGAGTTTTTCGAGAAAGCCACAGGGGGAAACAGGCTGTGGAGTGCTCAGAGGACATGGGCTAGAAGAGTATTGAAGAATAAGTCTTTCAGCATAATTGCTCCAACCGGAACCGGTAAGACTGTTTTCTCATTAATCATCTCCCTCTACATTGCTTCTAAACCTTCCTCAGGCGAAGAAGCAAGACGCGTTTACCTCGTCTTTCCAACTACTCCAATACTTCTCCAAGCAGAATCCAAGATAAAACAGTTTGCAGCAAACGCCGGGCTGAAAATTTGTGAAGAAGAGGGAATAGGCTCCTGCCTCAAAATCTTAGTAGCTCATGGAAGAAGCGATAAGAAGTCGAAAGAAGAGTTTATGGAGCAGGTGAAGAAAGGGGATTTCAACATCCTTTTATCGACAAGCGCGTTTTTCCATAAGAATTTCGAACTCTTGAAGAATAAGGATTTCGCACTCATAATAATGGACGATGTCGATGCCGTGCTTAAGAGTGGGAAGGCTGTTAGAAAGCTCCTGAGCCTTCTAAATGTTACTGAGGATGCGATAAACGATGGCTTAAGCCTTATCAAACTACGCCAGAGAATCGTATTCTCCACCGGTGAAGAAAAGGAGAAGCTCTCTGCCGAACTAGAGGAATTAGAAGAGAGAGTAGCCAGGGTGAAATCAGAGATTAAGACAACCTTGGTAGTCAACAGCGCCACCGGCAGACCCCGGGGGATATACCCTAAACTCTTCAAGGTGTTTTTGGATTTCGAAGCGGGGTCTAAGCCTGAGGCTATTAGGAACATCGTTGATGCTTACGTGGAAGCTGATAACTTAGAGGACGCCCTTCTTGAAATAGCGAGAAAGTTGAAGGATGGTTTCCTCGTTTTCGTACCTGTCGACAAGGGCATTGAATACGCTGACAGGATAGCAGAGTTGTTGAAAACCATTGGTTTAAAATCTGAATCATTCCATGCTAAGAAGAAAATAGATGTTTTGAACGATTTCGCCAGGGGAGAGTTGAACTGCCTTGTCGGCGTCGCAACATATTATGGAGTAATGGTTCGAGGAATAGACCTACCTGAAAGAGTTAAGTACGTGGTGTTTCTAGGAGTTCCGAGACACAAGTTTAGCACAACCCTAGAGGAAATCTCACCCACTGACTTGCTCAGGATTATCAGCGTGCTAAGAGATATAGCACCCGAGGGTTCGAGGAAAGAGTTAGAATCCCTTACAGGAAGATTGTCCAATAGGCTGAAACGCGTTAGCCAAGGAGCATTGTTCAAGCTGAAGGAGGACTTTGCCAAAAGATTGAGAGGGGAGCAGGTTGAGGAAACCCCTCTAATAAAGGACCTGGTTAGAGCGTACGAGCTTGCACGCGAATTATTGAGAGATGAGGAGACCTGGAAGAAGCTGTCGACACTGGGCGATGTTGGATTGCTAAGAGAGAACGGGAAACAATACTTGTTGATACCGGATGTGGCAACTTATATTCAGGCTAGTGGAAGATGCTCTAGGCTGTACCCCGGAGGCATAACGAAAGGATTGTCAATAATCTTAGTAGACGATAGGAGATTGTTGAATGGGTTGAACAAGAGGTTGAGATGGATTTTCGAGGGATTATCGATAACTGATCTCAATGAGCTCGAGCTAGGCAAGCTGATCGATGAGATAGAGCGAGAAAGAGTGATTGTCGGGAAAATCCTGCGTGGAGAATACCGCCCGAAAGAATCGATAGATCTGATTAAATCAGCCCTCCTCATAGTTGAGTCCCCGAATAAGGCTAAAACGATCGCAAACTTCTTCGGTAAGCCTAGCGTGAGAGTCCTTGGCAAAAACCTGCAGGCCTATGAAGTCACCATAGGAGACTACGTTTTAACAATCGTCGCCAGCGCAGGGCACGTTTACGATCTTGTAGTCGACCTTCAGGAAAACTACGGTGTCAGGCAAGTTGATTCAAGATTCATCCCAGTATACACTGACATAAAGAAGTGTTTCAACGGACATCAGTTCGTGGATGAAACCGACAAGTGCCCAAGGTGTGGAACAAGCATGGTTGTGAGGAAGGCTGATATTGTGAGAGCGTTGAAAGAGTTGGCAAGGGAGGTTGACCTAGTACTGATAGGCACGGATCCTGATTCCGAAGGAGAGAAAATAGGTTGGGATTTGAGAGTGTTACTGGAGCCTTATGCGAGAGAGGTAAGAAGGGTTGAGTTTCACGAAGTTACTCGTAAAGCAATTCTCGAAGCTATAAGAAATCCAAGATCGTTCGATACGCGGCTGATTGGAGCACAAATCGTGAGAAGAGTTGAAGATAGGTGGATAGGGTTTTCATTATCGGGGATAGTGCAAAAATATGCCTGGGCCACATACTGTTTTGAAAACCTTCGGGATAAGGGACATGACTGCTGCAGGGAGAACAGAAACCTCAGCGCCGGTAGGGTGCAAACACCTGTACTAGGCTATATTATTAAAAAGTTTAAGGAAAAGGAGGATAAATCCTTATACAAGTACAGAATCCTAGCCGACAAGGACGGTGAAAAAATCTACTTCACTATCGACAGGGTTCAAGCCGTTAATTCTGGTTTAGTAAGCATCTTGGAGAATCCTGATAGAAAAAGGAGGAAGGATAAGAACAGGGATTATCCACGCCTGGCGGTAAAGGAGAAAGATGTGATTGTTGAAGTTAAAAATCCTCCCCCACCATTCAGCACAGATGCTCTCCTGGAGGAAGCTTCGAGAAGTCTCGGATTAGCGACGACAAGGACCATGGAGATTGCNCAGGACTTGTTTGAAATGGGCTTGATAACCTACCATAGAACTGATAGCACAAGGGTTAGTGAAGCAGGATTAACAGTGGCAAGACAGTATCTTGAAGAAAGGTTTGGCGAAAAGTACAGGGAGGTTTTCCAGCCTAGAACATGGGGGGAGGGAGGAGCTCACGAAGCGATACGCCCTACAAGACCTATAGATGCTGACAGGCTTGCCGAGCTCGTTAGAGAGGGGGTGATAGTGCTCACGGGAAGGTTAACTAGGCAGCATATACAGGTTTACGATCTCATCTTCCGGCGTTTCATAGCCAGCCAGATGAAGCCTGCAAAGATTGGGAAGCAAATCCTCGCGGTTTCAATCAACGGTGTTGAAGCTGTTGTTGAAAGAGTTGTCGAAATCGTTGATAAAGGCTACCTTGAAATCTACCAGGATGTAAGAGTGGAAACGAGGATCACTGAAGGGGAAGGAGAAATCAAGGAGGTAGTGGAGATTAAGCCCCCCATGGCTAGGTATCACGATGTTATCAGATGGATGAAGGAGAACGGTGTTGGGAGACCTAGCACCTATGCTAAGATCATTCAAACCCTTCTTGACAGAAGGTATGTAGATGTTACGAAGAAGCATAAGGCTCTGCGGCCGACGGACCGGGGTATGTTTATCCATAAGTTTCTAGAGGAGAAGTTCAAGGAGGTAGTGAGCGTTGAAACTACAAGAAGACTTGAAAAAGACATGAGTGAGATTGAAGAAGGAAGGATGAACTACATGGAAGTCCTGAAGAAACTATATGATGAGCTTCACGTGAAAATCTTGGATAGCCCTATCCTTAAGGAGTTGGAGGAGGAGTATTCTGTAAAGTGCGGAAGCAAGTAGTGATGCTGTTTGAACAGCGGGTTTGAAATCATAAATGCTGAGGAGTCGGGTAACTCCAGGGTGGCCATAGCTCATATTCCAGTAGTACTTGATGGGTTGAACATTAATATCGAAAAAGCACGGAGGATTGTATTCTACGCTAACGAGTTAAACATTAGAACGGTCCTGCTCCCATACTCGTTGCCCTACGGCCCAGTACTAGGTTTCTATAACCCCTCAAAGCTCAGCAAGCAGGGGTTGAAGAAGCGTTTTGGCGTCTCAAAAACCCATCTCGTACAGAAAGTGTTCAAATTCGTTTCAAACACGTATGGGGTCAATATTTTCCTGCCGGGAATTGTAGAAGTATCAGGGCGCGCAATGTATCATTCAACCTTCCTTTACACACCTCTCGCAGAGGATGATAACCCCTTTTCTCAGAGAAAAATGTTTCTATCTCCGATTGAGGAGAGGCTTGGGTTTACCCATGGAAGAAGCCTGTCTGTTTTCAACCTAGGCAACTTCTCATACGGTGTTTTACACGATGAGGAAATCCTGATACCGGAATTGTTTAGAGCGTACAAGCTGTTGGGTGCTTCAACACTTATTCTTTCCGCCTCCCCTCTTCTCCAGAACATGGAAAAAACTATCGAAATTGCCAAATCCCTTTCCTACATTTTCAGTCAAAAGCTAATAATACCAGGAGGATTCGTGACCGATGAGGAGGGAAAAACCAAGCACATGACACCTTCAATAGTTGTTTCGAAAGAAGGGGAAATCCTAGTTAAGTATGAGCAGGAAACCCCATCATTAATAATTGTAGGGGAGGAACCGGGCAGAGCAAGGGATGAAGCATTTGAATACGTCAAAGCTAAGTTATTTAGCTACCTTAGGGATCTGTTCAAACTGGAGTTGAACAATGGAAGAGAAGGTTCTCCCGGTTAAAGTCAACTCAATCAACGATCTCGTTAGGCTAGCAGTCTCAACCGTAACACCTCAAGCCTTAACATACATTGTTAAGTTCCGGGTAAAGGAGAAGATAGTGATCGGGATTCTAGGGGTATTCAGGGATTATTACAAGTTTTACGGTCTTCCATTATTCTACTATTACATTGTAGATCCTACTGAACATCCAACGCTTTCAGAAGCAAATTACGTTGTGGTCTCCACAGGTGAGGAAAGGTTTGAATTCACTAAGCAGCCCAAGCCGGGCGTTTCAATACCAATTATAGCTTTGTCTGAGAAACCCTCTTTCATACCGGACCTGGAGTAAAAACGCTTTTATACGGATTTTTTGTCTGATATAATGCTATCTCAACCTAATTATCAATCTTTTACCCATTACAACCCAATATTCCACTTCACTACCCTGCTTCAGTTTAGCCCGTAGATCCTCCTCAATGCTGGACTTGTCCACTTCGAAAGTCTCAAAACTCTCCATATCCATTAACTGGAACTGCTCTCCCATGTCCGCAATTATCTGCCCAACCCTCTTATCAATTATTGGAACCTCTACTTGGGAGTCGGCTGGGGCAACAAGCGTCTTCTTGTTTCCGGTGAAAAGACTGATAGCAACCACGTTTGCCTTGGCACTCCCGTGCTTACCTGTCTTCGCCTTCGAGATTTCAACTATCCTGCATGGTTCTCCATCAATTATTATGAAGCTACCAGGTTTCAGATTGCCGAGTGTTTCATAGTTCTTACTCATATTCTTCACCTAATTAACACTATCCCAGGATATTATGCCTTATTAGAATATTAAAAGATTTCCATCAAACAACTTTCATAACCACAACTCTGTTGTAGTCAACAATCACTCTGTAATACCCTCTAAGACGTTGATCAACCGCTGGATCCCCCGTATCGACCCGGAGATGGTCTAAACTTCTTATTTTCGAAACTGTAGAAACAATTATAATATCCTTCTTATCGATCCCGCTGAGAAATCTAGGAGAAAATTGTTGATTCCCTCTACCAAATATGAAGCCTTGCCCCCCAATAGGGGTAACTACGACTTTTACCCTGCCATAATCCTGTAGAACCTTCAGTAAGTGGGCTTCCCAAGCATCCTTGTAGAGTAACCTCCCGTTTAGTACAACATCTACACCTAGCATAGTATACTCTAACCCCAAAGCCCTTGCTATCGCCTTAACGGTTGACCCGGGGCCTAGAATATACACAGTGTCACGGGACATGTTCTCCACTACGTACCTTGCAATGGCTTCTTTATTCTCCTCATCATCCATGCTCAAGAATAATGTCTTCCCTCCCTGAGTCATTTCTTGATGAAAAACCGTCTTCAAGTATCCGTAGAGACGAATAACGAGTTCATCCCTGCGGAAAGCCTCCTCGTCAATATCCAGGACTTCTCTCTCAACAATAGCTGCCTCACCTCTCAAAAAGGCTTCGAGCAGGGCCGCAGCGGCCCTAGGATTCACGGCGAAAACGCTACTGTACATCTTAACACCGCTTGGCACTCCGATAACTGGAATTGCTTGATCAATCGCGTCCAAAACGTCACGTGCTGTTCCATCTCCCCCGACGAAAACCAAGAGATCTACGCCTTTCTCCAACATCAACCTAGCTATTCTTCGCGTATCCTCCGCCGTGGTTACCGTGCCGATCTCCCCGACGATCTCGGCAAGTTTGCTCATGTGTCTACTCTTTAGAACGATGTCCGCCCCCATCACGCCTGGTGCCGCTAAGATTTGAAATCCTTCAGCAGTTACTTCGTTCAGGAACTGGAGAGCTCTCAGAGGAGACTCTGGCTGCGCACCTCTTTCCAGTGCAAGCTTGTAGGCAGTCCCATCAGTCCCCTTGAGACCAACCCTTCCCCCCATCCCCGCTATAGGGTTAACCAGGAAGCCTATCCTGAAAACCTTCATACAGTGTTCACATCCGGCTAATACTTTTTAAGCCTGGTCAAGCCGGTTTTCAATACCCTATATAACCCTGGCTCAAGAATTGAGATCTCACTTATCGAAGAATCCTGCGGAAGATAGTCTAGAATCGTGATGGACCCTGCGACCATTGAGTCGCCTATCTTGAACGCTACTGTCTTATAGTAGTCAAGCAATGCTTGATCGCTACAGGGCTGTCCAACCCAGTGGGTTGAATACAAATAGGGGTTGTTACCGAGTAGCATCATCAATCCCGTGTTAAACCCGTTGCAAGAGGGTATAAACTCCATTGACGAATCATAAGTCTCAGCCACACACTCATCCAACCCGCTCCCATTCCTTAGGCAATCATCGATTTTTTCCACGATATAGTAGCCTAAGAGTTCGGAGTCAACCCTTATCCATGGGTAAACTCCCAATAGATTGGCAAGCTTCAGTTTATCTGCCCCTCCGTTGTGAGCGAACCAGGCTGCCCCATTCTCCAATAGTGTTATGAATGGATGAAGATAATCTTCGCCGTAAGGCTCGTTCCTGGATGCTTTTCGGGAATGAATTAAAATGACAACTTCATCGTAGCGTTTCAGCCTACTCCTCAGTAGATTAATCATCCTCAAGCTCTCTACGTCGAAGACAGGCCGGATCGATCTATGCTTTAAGACGCTGGGCTTTCCACCCGCCAGCCCTATCGCGACCATTCCCCATCCATCATCATGTGATAATGATTTTCCACCGCTAGCTTTTTCCAAATACCTGTCGTGCTCACTGCTTTTGACAAACGCCTCTGTGATAAGCTCTATTTTATCCAAACCATCTCTTCCAAGCCAGGCCATTAGGAGTCTACACATGCTTCTCAACCATGAGTTTTAACCAGTATTAAGTTAAAAAGATAGAGGTTTCATCTGGACAATGAGTTCTAAATCCTTCAAGTGTTTCCTAACCAGCTCTCTAACCACTTCCACAACCAACCTGTTAACCCCCTCGCTCTCCCCATAAACTCTCAGGACTGCTTCGTTAAACCCAGGGTACAGGTGAAGGCTCGCGACAAACTTCCCATTGTGCATCATTCTTATACTGTAAGAATGTCTTTCAGCATATAAGCTCCTGTGATTAAGCTCTTCCACAAGCTTGTTTAAAACCTTGACAGGTATTCCGCGAGGGGTAATCAAGAGCCATCGCCTTTGATTTAAGCAATCAGGCTAACTCTACGTATTAACCTAAACTCTATGATTGATTTTATATTTTCCAATACTCATAACAAATAAGTGATGAAAGGGCTCGAAAGGTCTGATCGAGTGATGACCCCGCGCAGGATTGATACTTCATGAAAACGCTTATAATAGGCATCACCGGGGCCAGCGGCATAGCGTATAGTGTTAAACTTGTCTCGCTGACAAGCCTACTACGGGAAAAGTACGGTGAGGTCTACGTTGTTTACACGAGATCAGCCGAGAAGGTCTCAATGGAGGAGATGGGACTACAGCTCTCAGAGTTTCTTAAGACAGTGAATGGGTTGAAAGGAGTTTACGGTGAGGACGAGCTGGAATCCCCTCTTGCAAGCAGTAGCAGGCTTGTAGGAGCTGATATGGTTATTGTTCCAGCATCAATGAATACTGTAGCCAAGCTTGCCGCGGGCATTCAGGACAACCTTCTTTTACGTGCCGCACTATCGATTCTAAGACTTAGAGGAAAGCTAGTTATAGTGCCGCGTGAAACCCCTTTAACCCCAGTAGACCTCCACAACATGTTCAGGCTTAGCATAGCAGGCGCTGTAATCCTTCCAGCCTCACCCGGGTTCTACCATCAGCCTAGAAGCATAGAAGACATGGTCTCGTTCATCGTAGGAAAGATTCTCGACTCCCTAGGAGTTGAGCACGATCTATATCGTAGGTGGAAAACCGGTTAAAACAGAGTTAAAACTACTTAATAACTACCTTGCGAATTCTGAAACATCATAATCCTCAATTGATTGCAACTCCCTGAACAACTCCTCATCACTCACATGCCTACTCTTCTTCTCCAAAGCCTTGGCACATCTTCCATCAGGTAAGAGCGCGTTTATCTTACAACCAGAATACTGGCAGTCACTCCCTATGCATTCCCCGCCTGTAAGCCTACAATAAGCCACTCTCATATATTTTCCGCGGAAAGGCTTGTTTAGCATGAACAGGGCGGCCTTATTACATATGAAGAACGGGCACAATGGATTGCAACGATCTCCAAGCGGCTGAGGCTGAAGAACCCTTTCCCTTTGCTCGTAATCCTTCCTGAACGGTTGTCTCTGATAATCCTCGCGGGGCTTATGGTAGCTTCTATGGTATCCCTCCCTTCTCTCATAGCCATGGTAACTGTTCAAGTAGCATACCCCTCATGAAGCTTTTCAGCCCAGCTATCACGAGCATACCCAGCTTGAGTAAATCATATTTCTAAAAAAGTTTAAATAGATTAAGCTAGGGCTTCCACCAGTTGAACTCATAATATTGAACCCTCCCATCCTCTGCCACAGCTACTATCAGCTTCTTCCTAACTGAGTGAAGCAGCCGGCCCATTCTCACAAGCTCTATGGGATCTATTTCCTCCCCGCCCCGGTACACCTGAACTCCGAAGGGGGCGTGATCTATTCCTGGGCCAAACCTGTATGCTAGATAGTCGCAACCAAACTTCAACCCTCTCCTCACTACAAAGCCCCTATTCCTCAAGTCTTTGAATACAACATAGAGTTCTGGAAACCTTTTTATCCTCTCCCTACCCCATTCATAAAGCTCGCTGAAACCTACCTCCCTGTTAGAATACAGGATCCTGAGCCTCCCAGCCTCAACAAGGTAAGCCGCCTCTATCAACGAGAGCTCCAAAGGGCTGGAAATGTTTCTCTCCCTTGGCTTGACAACTCCTAGAAAGGAGCCAAAGTATCCGTCCCAGTAGAGATGGTTAGCGCATTTGTAATCGAGAACAACGGCTCTATTGTGTAAAAGGAATCCTTTACATTCTCCTGCTTCTAAACCCCTCTCACCAGGGCTAAGTACCGTACTTCCTCACCAATGTTCCTGAAATCGTCGCAGACATCTTCAAGATACTCTATTATGTCTTTCAACACCATCAAGCCTGTTAAGTTGTTGGCTAGTTTCGAATATACCTGGAAAGTTACCCTCCTAAACAAGTCGTCTGCCTCCTCTTCTAGCTTGACTATTTCGTTAAGGTCGCTCAATATCTTCCTCGGAGCTGTAGTCAGCATTGAAAGAGCGTGTTCGAGCGAGTCCCTCTGCTTCCTTATAATGTTAGTCATAACTCTTATTGTCGACACCAGCTCCCTGTCCAATTGCACGTTATTATCTTTCAACAGAACAATCCTGTATGCCACACCGTCGAGATGCTGGATTATCTTTTCAAAATCATACACCACCTCAATATAGCTTCTAGAATACCTCATTACCTCACTACTTTTGACAAGGTACTCCATAACTATAGTCCTCGTCTCCTCAGCCTTCGTTTTCACTTCCCTAAATCTCTCATACAGCTTGTTAACATCGTTTCCATCAACGTAAGCGTTGACAAGTACGTCTATCAGCCTCGCCGCCTCGTCCACGATTCTCGAAAAATTAGTTAAATACTCAACCGCGGTCAACTCTGCCAGCGAGCTGTTTTCCACCTCGCTCATCTATCTCCCCGTGTTCTACTAATTTATTTGAGGGTATTTAAGAATAGCATTTTTCAAAGTGATGAAGATTGCCCAGGTTTTTAGTGGTTGATGCGCTGGCAAGGGCTGGCGGGAGCAGATACTCTACTTTTGACGTTGTCGGCGCTGGTCCAAGAGTTGTTGCCGGCCTTCTTGCCGAGAAGTATGAGACTCTTCTCAAACCGTACGAGGAGGTTTACAGGAATGTTTCAAGCTATCTTGATCATGAATTCATCATGGTCTCAGCGATGACGAGCGACAAAGTAGCNGTCAAAAAGCTTGTGTCAAAACTCAGGGGTAAAGGGTTTAAGGGTGAAATAATCCTCGGGGGCCCTATTAGTGTCGAGGGGGCAGATCTGCTGAGGCTTTACGGGGATGTGAACTATTTAATAGTTGGAGAAGCCGAGATACCGTTGCAAAAGTTTGTCAACTGCGTTATCGAAAAATCCTGCGATGTGAGCGAGGTACCTGCACTAGTCTATAGGGAGAAAGGGAAAGTGGTGTCAACAGGACCCGTTGTTCACACGCCCGTGGAGTTGTTAAACACGGTGAAACCATGGACCATGGTGGACAAGTCTTACAATCCCCCCACAGTGTATCGCATATACGTTGAAGTAGTCAGGGGGTGCAGCAACTACCACAGACCCCTCTTGAAAAAACTGGGATGCCTAGAGTGTTTGAAATGTAGGGTTGGGCCGCTGGCTGAAAGGCTTGAATGCCCCGCGAACATTCCCCCGGGTTGCGGATTCTGCAGTGTCCCATACATTTTCGGGCCGGCGAGGTCGAGGAGTCCCGTAGTGGTTCGTAGAGAGGTTGAGGAATTGATCGCCCACGGCGCCAGGAGAATAGTGTTAAGCGCCCCAGACTTCCTCGACTACTATCGTGAGAAAAAATGCGAGGAGGAAGTTCTAACAGACCCGTGCCATCCTCCTGCTAACACCGAGGCGATTGAGGAGCTGTTAAACCAGCTTGTATCGATCAGGGAGGTTGAGAACGGTTCTGTGACAGTTAGCATTGAGAATGTTAAGGCCTGCCTCGTTAACCATGAAGTAGCCTCTCTTCTCGGAAAGTATTTGAAAGGCACAACCATTCACATAGGTTGTGAAACAGGTGACGCACAGTTCAATAACCGCATCCTGGGTAAGCCTATAAGCCCCAGCGACGTCGTTAAGGCCTCGAAACTCCTTAGCGAAAATGGTTTGAGACCTTACGTCTACCTCATGTATGGCTTGCCTTTCATGGATTCCAGAACCTATTTGAAAACTCTGAAACTTGTGGACGAGCTGGCAGGCACTGGTGTAGAAAAAATAACGCTCTACAAATACATTACCTTGCCCCAGACTTCATTCTCAATGGTAAAGCTCCCACTTGGTTTCAACAAAAAGATCATATCATTGATTAAGAAGCGTGTTGAAGAATATAATTACATGATGAAGAAAACTCTTCAAGGAAGCACCATTGAAGTATTTTTGATGGAGACAGAGAGAGGGGTTTACGGATACCCTGTTAAGCATGGACCCGTCGTCTTCATTGAAAAGGGGTCTCGGTTATCAGTAAGGGTTAATGGTTGCAGAGCAAGAGTTCTAATAAGAGAAGTTGCGCCAAGGTATGTTAAGGGGGTTCTTCTCGATATCTTAGATTGTCCAGGAGCTGGTTGAAGCCTGTTATCAAGCTCCTTGTCTTGTCAATACAATCCTTGCAAGCGGAATTTTCAAGCCTTTCAAGAAGATCTTCCAACAAGTCTATCAGGTAAGGTATCCCTATAATCTTTAAGTAGCTATAGTAGGCTCTTACGAATCTCCCCAAATCCCCTATCAAGTATCTCTTTGAGAATTTATCGGAATTCAAAAATAGAAAAGCTGATTCCTCCAGTAGCTTATCCAGACCTTTGAGGAAAACCATCACCCGGTTATCATCTACACCAACATAACCTACTGCTATCTTAGCCTGTGTAAGAGTTTCCTCGTACTTGTCAACAAGGGACTTCATTAAATAATATATGGATGCTTCATCAGCATCATTGTCTCGACTTTCTGAGGGTTGCGATGCTATCGTCAGCCACCCCGTTTGACTTCAGCTCGTCAGGATATACGTAAATAGTGTTTTCCTCGTTCGATTCGATGACCAATGCTTTAAACACAAATTTTTTCCTCCCAGCGACGACGACTTCAACACTGTCCCCGTCTTTAATCCCAAGCATCCCGGCAACAGGCTTAGGTATCTTAGCCAAGGGCTCCTTCAATGACTCATCATACCTAACCCTTAACCTTTTCTCGGAAAGGATCCTCTCTTTCTTCTTCAGCTCAGAGGCCGGCGGTATAATCGAGACGAGCTTCGAAATATCGGGTTTTTGCTGCTGTTGCTCCTGAGTGTTTCTAACCTGCTCTCCCTCACCCATTAATTCCACCCATGATTAATCTATACCATATCTTAGTTTAGATTATGCTGGTTAAAAAACAGTGATCCCGAGCTTAACGGCCAAGTATCTCTTCAACTCGTCTAAGTGAACTCTCTCCTGAAGAGTGGTATCCCTGTCCCTCACAGTTACAGTGTTGTCTTCAATGCTCTGATAATCCACGGTTATTGCAAAGGGGACTCCTATTTCATCAACTCTGGCATACCTTCTTCCAATGCTACCATCATCGTCGTAAATACAGTTGAAGCCTGCCTTAACGAGATCCCAGTATATGTTCCTCGCCATCTCAACAATTTTCTTATGCTCGGGTTTCGAACCGGTCACCAACGGGAAAACCGCTACTTGGTATGGAGCTATTTGAGGGGGTACTGTTAGAACGGCTTTCTCCTCTCTTGTCTTCAGAGAATTCTCCAGAACAACGTAAAGAAGTCTTTCGAGCCCGAACGATGGTTCAACCACGTGAGGGATTATCTTGGCTCCGTGGATCTTCTCGACCTCTTCTTTAAAAGTGAAGAACTCCTTGCCCAGCATTGAACCATCAACTTCTATAAAGCCCGTCTTCTCGAGCTCGGAGTAAAGCTCTGAAGGCTGCTTCTCTGACAGCTTCCTCATAATCTCCGAATACCTGTTACCGAAAACCTCCCTTATTTTAGAAATGTTAGGGAAAGCTTTCCCCACCTTCTTCTCCAAAGGCTTTTCAAACCGCTTGAAAAAGGTTAGATCAGCATTACTGAACATTATGTGTCTTTCCAGGTCATACGTAGTCCTATACGCATAGCCTGCTACCTCGATCCACCCATATTTCTCGGTTTTAACCTCCTGGTCGAATGTTTGCGCAGAATAATGCGCTCTCTCCTTTGGAAGCTTCTCTATAAACCTCGTCCTCGCAGGATCTATTCCAAGATGCCTTAGGAATCTGTTTCCGATACCCATCCATAAGGCAAGCCATGGGGTCTTCACTATGCCTTTTTCTATGAGTTCTCCAACCGTGTACGTCCTAGGTTCTGAAACCCCCTTCTCCCTGTCCTCTGCTGTGAGAACGTTAAGTTTCTCACTAACTATCTCTTCAGACAAGTATTCACTAATATCCTCCGCGACCGTTTCAGGGTCGAAAAAGAATTCTATCTCCATGATCGTGAACTCTCTAAGCCTCAGCAAGCCCTGCCTCGGCGAAATCTCATTTCTCGCAACCTTACCCACTTGAGCTATCCCTAAAGGTAGCTTATTCCTGGTTATTCTTAGAACATTAGCGAAATTCACGAACATGCCCTGAGCGTTCTCCGGTCTCAAATAACCCAGCGAGCCCTTGTAAGGACCTATCTCTGTTTTAAACAATAGTAGCGTGTACGAGGGCTCAGCTAAATCTCCACTACATACTGGGCATTTAACATTTTTCTCAACTATAATTCTCTTATACTCTTCTGGCGAGAGTCCTTCCGCCTCAACCCCCAGCACCTCCTTGAGAAGGTGGTCAACCCTGTAAATTCTCCCGCATTTCAAGCACTCGGTTACAGGGTCTGTGAAGCTTTCCTCGTGCCCGCTAGCCTTGAAAACAACCCTAGGATTGATGATGGGAGTCTCTACTTCCACAACCATGTCGTTCGAGTAGACGAAATGCTTCAACCATAAATCCTGAATCCTCCTCTTAAGCAAAACTCCAAGGGGGCCGTAATCGTAGAAGCCTGCAACTCCCCCATATATTTCGAAGGAACCCCAGAAGAAGCCCCTTCTCCTTGCAAGATCCATTACTGTATCATAGATGTCTTCACTAGTGTTCACAAAAACCCCCTCTTATTACGGAATGATAATTTAATTAACTTTATATAAGCATTTATACCAAGCGGTGTTTGAAATGGGGTTACTGGACCTGCTGACTCAGGAGACCGTTGGCTTCGCATGCCTCCCCAAGGCTCCTTCAGCATGGAGCCTGCTGGGAATCCCCTTCGATGCGACTACTACTTATAAGCCTGGAACCCGTTTCGCGCCCGACGCGGTGAGGTCTGCATCCTGCAATCTCGAGTTTTACAGTATTCTAACCGAGTTAATACTGGAGGATGAGAAGGTTAACGATGTTGGAAACCTTGTTCTACCACCAGGTGATGTCAAGGAGGCTTTGAGAATTATCGAGGATGCTGTGAGAGAGCTCCGGAATCTCTACTCTAATAATCTTCCAATATTCATAGGAGGAGAACACCTTATCACCTACCCAGTCGTGAAAGCCTTCGGCAAGGACATAGATACGTTAGTGGTTTTCGACGCACACCTAGACCTTAGGGATGAGTATTTAAACTCGAGATACAACCACGCGACTTTTCTGAGAAGAATAGTTGAGGAGTTGGATTTAGACATAGTGCACATCGGGTCGAGAGCGTACAGCAAGGATGAATTAGACTATGTGAAAAGCACCGGGTTGAGAGTGTTCAACGTCCTGAGCATAAAGAACCTGGATGCGTTGGGTAAAGAGTTTGAAAACCTTGGCCGAACATACATCAGTGTCGACATCGATGTTGTAGACCCTGCTTACGCGCCCGGAGTGGGAAACCCTGAACCGCTAGGTATGGAACCCTTCACACTCCTCCAAGTAATAAGGAAAATATTCGAGTCAGGAAACAGGATAATTGGTTTCGACCTAGTTGAGGTTAACCCGTTAGTGGACGTTAACGATGTGACAAGCGCGTTGGCCGGGAAGATCATCTTAGAAGTAATGGCTATTGATAAATTCCTTAAGAAACACTAAATAGCTTTAACAAGCCTGTAAGGCTTAGCCAGTTTATAAACTATCTCGTAAGTACACCTGGGGCATTTAACCTTGCCTCTGCCGAAAACCTTCATCTCCTCCGGGTCGAATACGTGTCCGCACCTTCCACACCTGTACTTAACCATATGCCCACCCAACCTAATCCATGCTGTAATCCTAATTATAAATTTTTAAGGGAGTGCTAGATAATTATTATAGACACAAACAGGCACAGGTTGGATATGGTGATGTATTCGAGCCTGGACGAGTCACTCTGCGGTGGACTTCCTCCGGAGTTATGTGAGCAACTATCCATAGAGCAGCAAGTGATCAAAATAAGGCTTGATGAAAGGAAGTTTGGCAAAGAAGTGACAATTATAGAAGGGCTTCCAGACGACAAAAATCTTTTAAAACAAATCGCTAAAACCCTTAAGACAAAGCTAGCTACTGGTGGGACTTTCAAAGAGGGTCGGATCGAGCTTCAGGGAGATCATAGGCATAAGGTTAAGCAAATATTGATCGATGAGTTCGGCTTCCAGCCCGAAAACATTTTGATACTAGACTAGCCGCTATCATACAGCGTTTGCATCTAATCCAAAAATTTTCGCCAACTCCTTATACCTGTTCCTCACAGTTACTTCAGTCACTCCTGCTACATGTGCAACCTCTTTCTGAGTCCTCTTCTCCCCGACCTCCAAAGCCGCCACGTAGACGGCTGCGGCTGCGAGGCCTGCGGGATCCTTGCCCCCGGTGACACCATGCTCCCTTGCAACGTTTAAGAGTTCGACAGCTCGTTTAACAACAGTACCCGGTAACCCTAGTGCGTGAACTATTCTGGGAACATAGTCAATAGGGTCGGTAGTGCCGACTTTAATATCCAGCTCCCTGAGGAGCAACCTATAGCATCTTGCAATATCCTTCCTCCCTATCCGGGTATGCCTTGACACTTCATCAAGCGATCTCGGAACCTTCAGCTCCCTGCACGCGACGTAGACGGCTGCAGCTATCACGCTCTCAATGGCTTCTCCCTCTTACAAGGCCTTTCTCAACAGCCTCTCTGTAAATTCTAGCAGCTTCTTCCTTAACGTGTGATGGAAGGTTCAACAAGTCGCCCAGTCTTTCAAGCTCATTCATCGCCTGCGCCAGGTTCCGATCCATGCTGGTGAGTATTCTGGTCCTAGCCTGCCACTTCCTAAGCTTTATCAACTCCTGCCTCTTACCCATAAGCTTTCTGCCTGCAGCATCCTTGTTAGAGTAATCTATAGCTGTGGCAAACCCCATGTCGTGTACAGTAGTGGTTAATGGTCCACCCGTCCTAGCCCTTCTACCACGCTCCTCCGGCGTGAAAGCCCTCCACTCTGGTCTCTCATCTATAATCTTCTCCTCGACAACCTCGCCTGTCTCCAGGCACACGTACTCCCCGTGCTCACTATCGTAGACTAGTTTCTCCTGCGGGCACAGCGGCTTGGGCTTCGACTCTTTGCCTGACTCCACAGAAGTATTCTCCACTTGGTTATTCTCCATAAGGAAACACCAGCCCTTTAATCTTAGAAATAATCCCCTTATAAATTTTTAGAAATACTTAAAAAATACTTCGTTGAAAAAGTTTTTAAATCATATCTTTAAGTAATGAAGGTTAAAAATCCCCTCTGGAAATATACTTCTATTGATAGCCGGGTCGTCTAGCGGCCAAGGATGCGGGGCTTTGGTCCGCTCGGAAGATACCCCGCGACCGGGGTTCGAATCCCCGCCCGGCTATTATTAAGTTAAAAATTCTCAGACGAAATAGTAACAAATATAGTGGTGCAAAGCTTGACAGAACTGGTTTATCAGTATGACTCATACCAGAGAGAGTTAGAGGCCGTAATTGTTAAAGCCTTTTCAAACAAGCTTGTCCTGGATAAGACAATATTCCATCCTAAGAGCGGTGGGGTCGATAATGATAAAGGGTGGATCGTGTACAATGGGCTTGAAACACCGGTCCTCAACGTGTATTATGATAAAGATTCAGGAGTATTGATCCACGAGCTTGAGAAAGAGATAGATGCCTCCACCGGAACCAAGGTGTGGCTGAGGCTTGACTGGAACAGGCGCTACAGGTTGATGAGGCTTCACACCGCTGCACACATCTTATCAGCGATAATGTACAGGGATTATAATGCTCTCATAACCGGCGGAAACATCTCCGAGGATTATGGGTACGATGATTATAGCATGGAAGTATTTGACAGGGAAGCATTCATGAAGGCCGTTGAAAAAGCAAACGAAGTTTTTAAACAAGCATTAGATGTTAAGATTTATTGGTTACCCAGGGAGGAGGCTTTGAAGATACCCGGCGTGGTGAAGCTGGCTGCTAAAATGCCGCCCCACGTGGACAGACTTAGGATAGTTGAAATACCGGGGGTCGATGTGCAGGCAGACGGTGGCCCCCACGTGAAGAATACGTCCGAGATAGGTGAAATCGTTCTTTTAAAGATCGAGAACAAGGGGAAGAATAAGAAGAGAATCTATTTCACAGTGCAACCCTAGGTGGTTCCGTGAACGCGATCGAGCTGAAGCATGCAGGATTGAAAGTCAGNAGGCTCGGACTCGGGACATGGCAGTTCTCATCGAAANTATGGGGTAGAAACCNGACTACNATACAGGCCTCACTGATTTTAAGCACAGCTCTGGAGCATGGCATTAACTTGATCGACACGGCCGAGATATATGGGAACGGGGCTTCGGAAAAACTCCTTGGCGAGGCTGTTTTAAGGCTTGATGCCCGGGAGGAGTTTGTTGTTGTAACGAAGATCGCTGGTTTCCGTAAACCCGCTTTCGAAGACTTCCTGAAAGCGTTCAAGAATAGTCATAAGAGGCTAGGGTTTAAGCCTGATATAGTTCTACACCACTGGCCTCCTCGAAACATGGATGAGATATGCCATGCAGTTAATGCTTTGGAATCTCTCGTGGCCCAGGGCTACGTTAATGCTTACGGGCTGTCAAACTATGGGTTGGAAGAGTCGAAGAAAGCATTGAGCTGTGTTAGGAGAATAGAGCCTGTTGCCAACCAATTACAGTATAGCCTCGCATACAGGTTGGTGGAGAACGAGCTCTTCGAATACATGAGAAGAAACAATATAGCATTGTTAGCGTGGAGCCCTCTAGCTAAAGGAGCCCTGGCCGGCTTGACAAAAGCTAAGACTCTTGCCCAGAAAGTAGATAACGTGTTTAAAACCGCATCAAGAGACAAGGAGCTACAGGATGTGTTGAACCATGTGGCTGTTAAACACGGTGTTTCAAAATCAACCATAGCTTTAACATGGCTGGTTAACAAGGGCGCGATACCTATCGTGGGAACCTCCAACCCCGCAAGGATCGCGGAATATGCTAAGGCTCTATCAATAAGTCTCGACAGCCAAGACATGGAACTGCTTGATAAGTCCTCTGAGAAATATGTGAAGCACTGGGGACTAACCTACCGGCAACCCGCACCACTCGCGTCAATGCCCCGCAACCTCCAGAGATTACTCGTCACCCTGATGCGGGGAATATAGCTTGAAAATACGAGTAACACGCCACCTAGCATTCCTAGCTCTCATTATCGGGGTGGGATTAGTAGCAAGGTTCTATATAGCGCCATACACTAGTGGAAGCGACATAGCCCAGTTCGCGGGCTTCACGGACACTTTCATATCTAAAACTTTTTGCTTCCTGAAATACACTAGTTCAGAATCACATGTTGGTGAAAACTGGCCCTACCCATGGCCATATCCATACGGTCCCCTTCTAGTGATTCTCCTATCAGTTCCAAGGATGCTCGCTACTACACCTGTTACCCATTTCTGGAAAGATGGAGTCTACTACGTGTATGTGCCAATGGACTGGATCATTGCTTCTAAATCAGTCTTCATATTATTCGACACCTTATCAGCCCTAACCATATACTTAGTTGTTAAACCATTATCTACTCGGAAAGCTTTGCTGGCAACAGGCTTCTACTATTTAAACCCTGTAACAATCTATATCTCATCCATATACGGGATGTTTGACACAGTGGCATTCTTCCCTCTGGCATTTTCCCTTCTACTTTTTCTAAGACGAAGCAACGGCTCTCTTCGAGACACTGTTATTGTGTCCTCACTTGCAGGTCTTTCCGTCGCCGTTAAGCCTAACGTTATACTGCCAGCACTTATCATCGCGGCCTATGCCTGTAAACCCTTCCAGAAGGATGCGAAGAGAATAATTACAGGGGTTTTAGGCTTCACAACAGGTTTGTTAATAACTTACGTTCCCTTTGAGCTGACCTGCCCCGGAGGCTTGCTGATATACTACTCGGCGCTGAAAAGCGCTGGCACACCCGGGTATACACCACCTCTATGCTATAGTTTCAACGGCTTCTCAAGCCTTGCAACCTACATGAATTCGAAAACAGGGGGAGACTTTACCTGGGTGACGGAGAACTGGTGGATGCCTGCGTTCCTTCTATCAATCCTCCTTCTCTGGAAGATGTTAAAGGAACGGTTTAATGCAGAGTTTGCTGTAGAAAACATTTATACTTCATACCTGATATTTCTGACAACCTACTGGAGAGTCAACTATCAATACTTTGCCCCAATGATGGGTTTCACTGCAATATATTTCGTTTCAGACCGTTTCAATGCTTATAGGAGGGCTTTGTCAATAGCCTACTCCATGTATGTGATGGCTTGGTTCTTCATGTTTCCAGTTAGCTGGTGGGGCCATGCTCACATAGAAAACCCCAACTACAATGTGATGAACCTGCTAGATTCCATCTCCTTTATGGTTTTCGCCGAAGAAGCCTACTTACTGTATAGCATTATCCTAACTCTTCTCGGCTACGTCACGCTCACGGCTTTCCTCCTGCCGGTGAAGCAGAAGTGCAGTAGTCAAGTATTAACGGATCCTCAATATCCCGTGTTATATCTAAGCCTTCTCTAACCGTCTCACATACCTCCCATGGGAACACGACCCACTTGTCTACTACCTCGTAGTAATAGTCAGGCTTGAAGGGGCTCCACGGCTTAACGAACAAAGCCAATGACTTTAACCCCGAGTAATTATATTTCGACAGCAAATCCACCACGGTGTTTATCGTTCTTCCTGACTCAATAACGTCGTCCACGATGAGGATTTTCTTGTAATCAAGCCTCGGGAGAGCTGTGAATGTTACGAACGGCTTCTCCCCCCTCTTATCTACCCCCTTATAGAATTTCACGCCTACATAGCCTATTTCATCAATACCCAGCAAGTCCCCGATTATCCTCGCGGGAATCAACCCTCCCTTCACAATTGATACTATCGTGTCAGGGCTGTACTCTTCGAGAACCCTCTCTGCCAGGATAGATAGAGCTCTATGTATTTCCAACCAGCCAATATACCTGTACTTGATGTTTGAGACCATGGGTTATTTTATGAAAGAGTAGATTTATAAATCAAGAAATTTCATAGAATCCCATGGGCTCATGACCAAGTACGTTTTCATAACAGGCGGAGTTCTTTCAGGCCTTGGAAAAGGCATAACCACAGCCTCTATAGGGCTACTACTGAAGGATGCCGGCTACAGCGTTACCGCTGTGAAAATAGATCCTTATCTTAACGTTGACGCTGGAACGATGAATCCATATATGCATGGTGAAGTATTCGTCACNTATGATGGAGGTGAAACAGATCTCGACCTGGGGCATTACGAGCGATTCCTCAATACTGATTTGTCGAAAAACAACAACATAACTTCTGGTCAAGTATACTTCAGCGTTCTCGAGAAGGAGAGGAGGGGGGATTACCTGGGACAATGTGTTCAAGTAATCCCTCACGTAACGAATGAGATTAAGGAGAGAATAAGGAAAGTTACAAAAGACTCGGGGTCTGAAATAATCCTAGTTGAGGTAGGCGGCACCGTGGGAGATATTGAAGGCCTCCCATTCCTCGAAGCCATTAGGCAACTCCGTGTCGAGGAAGGGGTGGCCAACACTATGTTCATTCACGTTGCACTAGCGCCCGTCCTGCCCAGCGGGGAGGTTAAGACTAAGCCTGTTCAACACAGTATTCAAGAACTGAGAAGAATAGGTATTCAGCCAGATGCAATAATAGTTAGATCCCTAGCATACCTTGATGACGATGCAAGATACAAGATAGCCTTATACGGTAATGTGCCCTTGAACGCGGTGTTCAGTAGCCCCGATGTTGACTTCATCTACAGGGTACCCTTGATACTTCATCAACAAGGTGTTGCAGACTACGTGTTAAACAGGCTTGGATTGTCTAAGAAGAAGGAGATAAGGCTTGACGAGTGGAAGGAGTTCATTAAAAACTATGAAGAGTCTGCTAAACAGGTGAAAATAGCCCTTGTCGGAAAGTACACCAAGGTTCGAGACAGCTACATCAGTATTGTAGAGGCTTTAAGACATGCTGCTGTTTGGGAGAAAGTCAGACTTGTATTAAACTGGTACGAGGCCACTGAGATTGAGCAAGGCTTGCGAAACCCGGAGGAGCTACTAGAGAATGATGGAGCAGTCCTCCTCCCAGGTTTTGGGAGAAGAGGGAGTGAGGGTAAGATACAAGCTATAAAAGTGCTTCGGGAAAGCGGTAAGCCGGTCTTAGGGATCTGCTTCGGGATGCAGTTAATGGTTGTGGAAGTAGCCAGGAACATACTCGGTTTAACAGGGGCTAACAGCACGGAGCTGAACCCTGCTACTCCGTATCCAGTAATAGATTTGCTTCCGAGCCAGAGAAACGTTTCGGGAATGGGGGGAACACTCAGACTGGGCGATAAGAAGATTATAATAGTGAAGAATACGAGAGCGTGGGAGGTTTACAACGCACCCGAGGTTTATGAAAGGCACAGGCATAGGTACGGGGTAAACCCGAGGTATGTTGAGGTTCTTGAGAAGGCAGGGTTGAAAGTCAGCGGCTGGAGCGAGGAAGGCTTCGCCGAAATAATCGAGCTAGCCGATAGCAGGGTGTTCTACTTTGGCACGCAGGCACACCCTGAGTTTAAAAGCAGGCCGCTAAGGCCCAGCCCTGTCTACAGGTACTTTGTAAGGCAGACAATACAGGGTTCCAGTTAAAGATTTATCTCCTTGGAACCATTTTTAAACACGCCCGATGATATGCCGTCTGGCGTCTTACCTGAAAAGTGAGGAGACCCCCGGCGTTGAGGGTTATTCTTAACGTTATTAAAGTCCTGATATAATACTATACTTTGGATTTGCCGGGGTGCCCGAGCGGTCTAAGGGGGTGGGCTCGAGACTTTCCGGCTTCTCCCGGGAGACCCACTGCCCCCTGCGGGGCGCGCGGGTTCGAATCCCGCCCCCGGCGTTAAAATCTTCACGCCCGCTTTCCAGCAATATTTAAATATTAGCAGAAACAAAGTTATTGTAAAAAGGTGGGTATAGAATGCATATTTTTATACAAGTATAGGGTGTTTAGAGAAAACCTGTTCATACGGGACATTGAGCGGTAATAATTCATCATTACTATACAATCCTATATAGTAGGTGATAGTTATGGTTGAGCTCGCAGGTGAGCTCCTCCTTCAGGTGGTCATTGCAGCGGGGATTCTGGCTGCAATAGCTCTTGGATTATTTACTTATCTCATCCTTGTCATTAAGAGAGTTCACAAGAGTGTTGAAGATTTCAAAGGAATAAGGATCATTGAAAACCTAGATAGGGCTAGGAGGGTTGAGATCGAAATACCGGGACTGCTTGGCAGAATAACTATTCCCTATGAAGAACTCCCCGACTTCCTTAAAACTATTGGGATACCTCCATGGGTGGTTGCTGGGCAGACTGGTTCTGTTGAACATAAACCTCTTGATCGAGACGAACGAGTTCTAAAAATATACGAGAAACTATCAGGGTTAGAGTTTTCCAGAGAAACAGGGAAGGTCAAGTGCCCAGAGCACAGATGGCAGGAGTTTAAAATTGATGAGGAAGGAAGACTCGTATGCAGTGCTGGAAACCATGTGCTCTACGACCCTGTTCAAAAGCAGGCTGAGAAGGAAAGAGAGGTTGCAGAACTGAAAGAAGAGTTAGAGAAGTTGAAGCAGGAAGTTGAAGCTCTTAGGCAAGCTGCTCAGCAGAAACCCGGGAAGGGTAAGAAAGAAGTATCCACCGGGAAGAATTCCACCCGCGAAACTTCTCCACAGGAGCAATAATTCACAATCCAATCATGATTTTCTACTCATCTCCAGACTTAAGCGAGAACCATCTCGTGAAAACGATTTTACATCCCCGGGTTAGAACGTTTCAGAGAAGAGCATGGGGAATTCACAAAGGAAAGTAAAAGATCACCTGTTATAGAAAGAGAGAAAGTCCAGAATTATGAGCTTCTGTCTGCTTTTTTCACTTGTAGTCAAAGCAGTTTTCCAGGAGACATTTATATGTCCCGGAAATTTTTTACCGCCCATTTTATCCCATTCTCCGCTATCACCCAATTTCTTTCCAACCAGGTAAGCGCCGATATCAAACTTTAAAGGGTTTAATCGGAGGTTTAGGCATACTTTCACAATAGCCTTGCTAATGACCCTATTCAAGACCTCGCCATTTTCATTCAGAGGATCGTCCTCTAGTATCCTAAAAATTGTCAGTCTTAGAGAAGGTATGGAGAAAGCTATACGTCTAACCCATATGTCAACAGGTATTGCGAACTCCAGCTCCTCTGGTTGAGAAACAGGCAGAGAATCCATTTTTACCGACATTCCCCAATCGGTGAGGTNGAAAACGAGGTCTCTAACCATGAATTTCGCAATCTTTTCCCCAACACCATCTATTTCTTTTAATAAATNGAAAGCATCTTTCAATTGATTATTTTCTATCTTATTCCTTAAATCAGCCGGCCCATTATCTCTATAATAGAAGTTGTATAACGAGTTGAAGTATTTTTNATCCGAATTTTGAATTAAACTTCTTACCTTCGAACATTTCATTATNAACCTGNTTAAACTTGTTAAACCATATCTCTGGAAAATTTTNGTCTGCTGAAGATTTTACTTCATTGAAAGATTTTAACATTNCAACCGCATGATTTTTTATTTCAATTTTTCTACCGTATTTATCACATGGAAGACTCGCGTTAAATCCTACCTTTTCAAAGTNGTAGACTAGTATAAACTTGAAGACTGTTTCATCACTACTTTTAAGGCTAGANCGTACTTGTTCGAAAGTTTCAAAATCCTTATCACCAGCACTATACAGGTTACAATTGAACCAGTCTTTTAGTTCGTTATCCAAGCGTCTATTTTTATCAGAATATTTTACTATCTCCTCGATGATCTTGGAATCCTTTTCTAGTAATTCCTTACTCTATGTCATACAATGCCCCTTCCACTTCTTCCTGAATTAAAGCCTTCTCACGTCTCATATTGAAATTATTCGTTCTATCATTTAAATCTTTCGTAGAATGGTGCGGGGGGTGGGATTTGAACCCACGCAGGCCTACGCCATCGGGTCCTAAGCCCGACCCCTTTGACCAAGCTCGGGCACCCCCGCATCATTTTGATTGAATAACTCAGGAGTTAATTTAAACTTAACCGAGAAAGGGAAAAGAAAAGGCTAGCCTAGTTCCGCGACAATTTCCGACTTATCCTTGAGCACTAGGGCTCTTCCACCAGTGGGTTTCACAAGCTGTGTTCCACAGACCTTGCATCTCGTGGGGAATGAGGCGTGGCTGAAAACAATGTTTTCAGCACCGCAGGTTTTACATATTACCTTGTAGAAGCGGCTTCGAGGCTGAGGTATGAGTAGTTTCCTCTTCCTCATACCTACTTACCCACCTCTACCAGCTCAGCTTTCTTCAACCTTATTCCTTTCGTGTGGAAGGTGTATCCGCACTTGGTGCATTTAAGCTTTAACACAGTCTTCTTAGTTACTTTCGCGAAACGCTTCTGCTCAGGCTTTCTCTTTGAACCGTAACCCTTCTTCTTCCTAGCATACCTTCTCTCTCCTTCAGCAAGGCTCCTTCTCTTACCGTGCTTGTAGATTGCTACTGAGTGGTCGGTGTGAGTCCTGCACTTAGGGCAGTACGTCGTTATTACCTTCGGTATCCTCATTCGTAAACACCTTCAATTAACTCCTTTAACGTGAAAATCCTATTAAAAATATTACCATCTCCTATCCTTCAAACCCATGTAGTAGGCTAAGTTGTTCGCGGCAACGTGGAGAAGCAGTATGAGCAGGAAGGTTGAAGCAATGTAGCCAGGGTTCCCCGCGAACTCCTCAAAACCTACTGCGAGGTAGAAGAGCGTGGAGAATGTTACGAAGTCAAGCTGGTCGACCACCGGAAGCGGGTCACCGGGCTTAATCCCCAGCCTCCTTTTAAGGAAGGCCCCTGCTAAATCCCCTAAAAGCCCGAAGAAGCCTGCAACCCCTCCGATAATGTAGAGAGGGTTGTCGAAAACTATGGAGATGAGCGAGCTCGCTACGAAAGCATAGGTAACACCTATAAGCAAACCCTCCCAGGTCTTATTCGACCCGAGCAGAGGCCTCCCGTCGATGAAGGCATTACCGGAATCTATTCGAAACACGCCTTTAACAAGTACTGGAGTCCCGTTAGCAACCATTACTGGAATGTAGAATTTCACCAGCCAGTACACATACTCCTCTATCATGCTACACCCACACCGCTCCCTTATCATTTATTTCAAAGTAATTAACCAGGGGCACCTTATATTTTGGCTTGACAAGCTTGACAAACCTCTTATCCTTTTCAAACCCTACTTGAAACATCGTGTCGAAATAGTATTCCAAGAGGCTCATGCCAGAGGCTTCAACATCGTCCTCTCCAGCCCGGACCTGTGCTGACGCCAATACTTTGAGACCCTTCTGCACGCTCATGCTTCTTAAAAAACCCAGTGAAAAAGTGAACTTGGCTAAGGAGGACTCCTCGTATGCAACCGCCCTGTAGAGAGAGTTGATGCTGTCTACGACCAGGATTCGAAAATCCATGTAGCTAAGCTGGAGGAACAGTTCCAACAGCTTGTCAAGCTCGTAAACTTCCGTGAACAGCGTGTTGGCATAGTTTTCAGCCTGCTTACCCACTTTCTCGTAGTGAAGCGTTTCCTCCGTGGAAATGTAGAGGCAGGGCCCGGCCTCCCTGCACAAATCCCTTGTCAGGGTCAGCAGGATATTGGTTTTACCGGCTCCCGCTACCCCGTAGAACAAGCACATGGCGGACTTCGAAACCAAGTCGTGAATTCTTACCTCCCTGCTCCTTATCGCGATCCCCAATAGATATTATAAGCCGGGGAATATTAACCATTATAATGGTTTAAGAGGTTGCAGAAAAAGCACCTTGTCATCGCCATCTACGACCCTGAATGGTTTATGCAGGTTCGAGAATTATTGAGGAAGCGGGGGGTATTGTTCAGCTACTATTATGAACCCGGTGAAATCCCGTTATCAAGCGTCTTCTACACTGATCACAAGGAGATTGCAGACAGCGTCTCCGAGAGAAGGGATTTAGAAGTGGTTTACGACCCCGAGCATGACTGCAGGAAGATCGAGCAGGCAGTTTTAGCCACGTATCTGGTTGAAAGCTTTCGCGAACTCGTCGTCGGCGTCGACCCTGGGAAGCACATCACTTACGTCGCACTAGGAGATGGAACCCTGGTAGACTATGGGAAAACCGATCTCCTCGGCTTCATAAAGGATTTGAAGTATTTTCTAGAATGCATTCCCTCGCAGAGCTTCCGGGTGAAAATAGGGGCTTCACCTAAAGGATTAGAGCTAGTGCAGGTTTTAAGCAAAGAGTTTAGAATACCCTTTGAAATAGTATCCGAGGAGAAAACCTCCCCAGCTATTGAAAGCCGCGACGAAATCCGATACATAGCCGGGAAGATGAGAAGAGGGCTGAGGCCTTTCAGGTTCAAGGACGTGTACGCGGCTTACCGGATAGCTTTGAAAAAAGGTGTTGAAGTGTCATGAGAACCGACCTAAGCGTTTCAAAAGGGGGGTTTCTAAAGGTTTACGGGCCTGTGAGCATACTTGTCAAGAAAGGCGCCATAGATGTTCTTGGAAGAGTATTTGTTGAAAACGCAAAGGTAATAGTTCATAAAACTAAAACCTACATAATCCGGGCCCTTGAGGATTCAGAACTGGACTTAGTGATGGGTGAGGAAGCCTCCGTGCAACCCCTCGAGGAAGACGACCCCTACCTTGCCAAGTACGCCCTCAGCCAGGAACTGGCCTCAAATCCGGGTAGACTAATAGTGCTGGTGGGCGGGACCGATAGCGGTAAATCATCTTTCGCAACCCTCCTATCAAACATCGTGTTGCAGAAGGGCGGGAACCCTGCAATAGTTGATGGCGATGTGGGCCAGTCAAATATTGGACCACCCGGTTTCGTATCAGCTGGAAGGATCACGGGGCCGGTGCTATGGGTGGGGGAGGCTAAGCCGGAGAAGCTGCGATTCATCGGTGATGTGAAGCCTCACGTAAACATCTGGAAGATAATAAATGCTGTTAAAGAACTAGCCTCCGAATACTTCAAAGCCGGGAGCACTCACGTTATCGTGGATACTGACGGCTGGATCAGAGATGAGAAAGGGCTGAGGTACAAGGTTTCACTTATTTCAGCTCTAAAACCAGATGTTATGGTTGTTTTCGGAGCCGATATCTCCCCATATTTCAGAAAGTTCAGCGCCTACGGTGTTAGAGTGGTAGAGTTCAATATACCTCCTACGAGGAAGATTAGAAGCAGGGATGAGCGGAGGATTCTTAGAAGCATGAAATATAGAGAGTTTCTTTACGAGGCACCAATAGTTAAACTCGATTTTGAAAACCTAATCATCAATGGTCTCCCCATCCTTGAAGGTGTTCCAGTAGAGGTTGCCAGCGTGGAAAAATTCGTTGAAGGAAAAATCTCTTATGCTTCACTTCTCCCAGATAAGCTCTACTTAGCCGGCAGCGTAAGAAGGGTTGAGGAGGAAGGGTTGAAAAAAGAGTTTGGAGTGGGTAAAATAGCTGTTTTCGAACCCGGCGCCGAGAGAAATCTCTACGCCGCAGTCTCCAACGGCAACTTAGACTATCCTGCTTTAATCGATAAAATTGATTTCCAAGGGAGGAGGATAATTATTAAAACAAGGTACACGAATAAGATTAGTGAGCTGAAAGTTTCGACAATAAAGCTCAGGGATGATTACACCGAGGAGTTTTTGGAGGTGTCCTCTTGAACCCTCTACAGTTGATATGTGAAACAGCCCGTAAAGCNGGGAAACCTGTTGAAAAGTTGGGGAGAGTAGAGAGAGATTATGCAATCACCCGGTTAGCATCCTCAAACCGTGGAAAACTCTTCTTGTTTGAACTTGAAGGAACAGATTTCACAGGCTATGCCAACTTAGTAACTACGAGGAAAGACGTGTATGCTTTGTTTGAGGCTACCACTGACTTAGAGGTCTATAGTAGAGTTATTAAAGCATTGGAGAATCCTGCACCGCTTGATACCGTGGAGTTCGACGACTACTTTGAGAGAAGGGACTACACGCTTGATTCGCTCCCATTCGTAAAGTATTATAGGGATGATGGTTCACGATACTTGACAAGCTCCATATACGTTATCTGCTACGAGAAGACGTGCAACGCTAGCTACCACAGGACCATGTATAAATCCCCTTCGGAAGCCCCCATTAGAGTCGTCCCGAGGCAACTCCACTACCTGATGAAGAAATATCATGATAAAGGCGTTGACGCGCCAGTCGCGCTGGTTCTTGGGGCAGANCCCTATTTCGAGTTAGCAGCTGCGATGACTCCCCCGTTAGGCGTTTTCGAAGCTTCTGTAGCGGCAGCAATGTCGGGCTACAACAAGGTCGTTAAAACCCCATTGTACAAGATACCTGTACCTGCAAATGCTAGCGTAGTCGTGGAAGGAGTCTTGTCAAGAGAACTCGCCGAGGAGGGGCCTTTCACAGACATTCTGATGCTCCTGGATGGTAAGAGGCTTCAGCCGATTTTCAAACCAGCAGGATTCTACGTTAACAAGCACCAAACCCCACTATTCCACGCAATAATCCCCGGGCTATGGGAGCATCAATTCCTAATGGGCTTCCCCAGGGAGCCTTTAATATTCGAGGAAGTTAGGAAAGTGGCCCCAGGGGTTGTGAAGGTCCGGCTAACCGAGGGCGGGAGCGGGTGGCTCCACGTTGCTATATCATTGAGGCAGAGCTCCCCGGGTGAGGCGAAACTGGCAGGACTAGCCGCGATCGCGGCACATCCCAGCGTTAAACACGTGTTCATCGTTGATGAGGATATAGACGTTGACAACCCACAAGAAATAGAGTGGGCATTGGCTACCAGGCTGAAAGGGGGCGAGGACATAATAGTTCTAAAGGATGTTAAAGGCAGTACCCTAGAACCCAGGAGCAGGGAGGGGGTTGGGGATAAGGTTATCTTCCTCGCCGTGAAACCGTTTAATGAACCATGGGATAAGTATAGGAGGGTTGTCGTCGAGTAATGTATCTCACCCCTTTTCAGGAGAAAATGCTTAAGGGAGAGTTTGGATGGGTTTACGCGAAAGCCCTTGAGATAATCGTGAGAGTTGGCGAGGCCTTAGGCTCTGATAGGCTTGTGGAAATCACCCATGCACACGTATCAGGCGTTTCATACTCAAACATTGGCGAGCCAGGATTAGAGTTTTTAAGAGACTTCTACAGGGAGAAGCCGAGGTTCCGGGTCTACACTACGATAAACCCCGGCTGCGTTGACTACGGAATGCTTTCCCAGGTAATCGATAACAAGTATTTCAGTAAGCAGGCGCTGATTGATGAAGCATTGGTTGGAATGGGCGGCAGGCCCGTGTTCACCTGCATTCCCTATTACCATAGACCTCCAATGCCTGGCGAACACTTGGCTTGGGGGGAAAGTAGCGCTGTGATTTTCGCAAACTCCTACTTCGGGGCTAGAACAAACCGTGAGGGTGGGCCATTAGCGCTTGCGTCAGCCTTAACCGGCTTCACCTACTACCATGGCTTTCACGATCTTGAAAACAGGGTTGCGAAGGTTCTGGTTAAAATATCGCCCTTGATTGACAATAAGCCCTTGTCTTTAGCTGGCTTGTGGATTGGGGAAAACCTTAGAGACGTCCCTATGGTGAAGATTAGGGAGAAGCCCCTGTATGAGGTTAAGGCTTTACTAGCGGCGATGGCGGCATCCGGGTCCCATGCTCTCGCAGTGCTTGACGGTATAACACCAAAGGAGACTTATAAAACAGACATCCAGGAGACCATTGCGCTGGAGCCTGGTGATTTGGAGAAGTATCTTGGCGAGTCACCTGGGCCAGGCGGGAGTGTGTTAGGATATGTAGGATGCCCTCACACACATCCTGAGGAGCTTATCATTCTTAGACGCTTGCTTAAAAAGTATAAAGAACCTCGGAGAGGTAGGCTTCTCATCACGATCCCACCGGAGCTTGCTTCCACCTACTCCCACATCGTGAGATTCCTCTTGTCGCGGAGGGTTGACATAGCCTTGGGAACCTGCCCCGTTGTATCCGTTTTAAAGAAGAAATACGATTTAATGCTAACTAACAGCGGTAAGGCGTATTTCTACATGAGGAAGATCCACGGGTTTAAAGCAGGTATTGCAGGGTTAAAGGAGATAGTTGAAACCATCTATGCCTAGTTGTGGTGAGGTGGGTCGTGGGTTTGAGGTGGAAGGTTAAACGAGTGGTTGATGGCGAATGCTTTGGAGAGCCTGTTGTTTTAAATCAGTATTTGAGCTTCTTCGGTGAAGTAGACCCTGCTAAAGGAGTTGTCAAGACGGATGCCGGAGAAGTTGGAGTAGCTGGAAAAGTGCTTGTTTTCAAGGGCTCTCGGGGAAGCACCGTGGGTTCGTACATAATATATGCTTTGAGAAAGAACAATGTCAATCCGCACTGCATGATTGTTAAAGAGGTTGAACCCATATTAATAGCTGGGTGCGTCCTAGCTGGGATTCCCTTGTTAGTTGCAGAGGACTTCGATGATTTTTCATCAATATTATCTAGTAAGAAACTTGTTATCCACAAGGAAGGGGAGGATTATGTCACGGTTGAGTAGAGGGTTTTTCATAGTGTTAGAAGGCATTGATGGTGCGGGGAAAACCACGTTGGCGAAAATGCTGATAGACGAGTTTAAATCCAGGGGGATGCAGGCTGTTTACACTTACGAGCCGACAGACTCCTTAATAGTTAGAGCGGTCAAGGGGGAGTATGCTCCCTACAGGGATGCCTTCGTAGATGCCCTGGCCTTCGCCCTTGACAGGCTCATCCATGTTAAATCCCTGATACTCCCGATGCTTGAGAAAGGGGTTAGCGTTGTGTCAGATAGATACTTCTACAGTAGCGTAGCCTACCAGTCAGCAATGGGGGCTCCCTATGAATGGGTGATGGAGGTAAACAAGCATGCTTTCAAACCAGACTTAGCGATATATCTCGACATCCCTCCCGAGCTAGCCATTACCAGGAGGAAAGGTTTGTCTTCAAGATTCCCCGAGTTCGAGGAGGTTGAGTTTCTCAGCAAGGTTAGGCAATACTATAAGAGGATGGTTTCCGAGGGATTACTCATAGAGGTTGACGCAACAAGAGAGATGCAAACAGTTTACATGGAAGTGCTCGAGAAGGTTAAATCGTCGCAGGGCGTTAAACTGGTTTAGGATCCCCGAGGTTCACGAAGGCTTCGGCGAAGATTGTCTCTCCCGGCTCATTTCTTTCAGTCTCCTAATTCTCTCCAAGACTTCCAGCCAGCCAATTATTTCCCGAGGATCTACATCCTCGCTCTCGCTTTGTTCCCTTATAATATTGAGTGTTTTCTCCTCGAGCTTGTCGAGAACTCCTACTAAAGTGATTCTCTCCTTTATCTCCTTAACTTCTTCATCGCTCTTGACCAAGTGGACTCTCCCGTGTACTGCGCAGACTATTTCACCGGTTCTAAGCTTGAACAAGGGTAGGCCGCACCCTTCAACAGGGCATGCTAGCGATAGCATTGTGGCACCTGCTTTCAAGTACTCGGCCATGATCTTAGTGTAGTCTTTCCTCTCGCCCATTCGAACCATCTCTCCATAATAGTTTTATTAATCACACTCATATATGTTTATGAGGGATTGTTAACAGGTGGTTATGATGGCGAAGGTGCCTGACAACGAGGTCAAGTTGAGAAATGCTATCTACCTTCTAGTAAGCATAGTTAACGACACGGCTGTTCCCAGGAATATTAGAAGAGCAGCTACGGAGGCTTTAAACCAGCTGCGTGATGAGAAACTCACACCCGGCGTTAAGGCTGCTAATGCGATCAGTCTTCTAGACCAGGTTAGTCAAGACCCCAACATGCCTTTGAACACAAGGACTAAGATCTGGCAGATTATAGCCATCCTCGAGACAATTCACGACTGAGGAGCCTTGGTCTTGGCCAAGGTGCGGGTTAGAGGCATATACGCCACTGCTCTCTCACACCTATTTTTGAAACACGGTTATAGAATCGTCCAGCCTAGTGAAGTAATAGCGGGCAGGCTTAACATAGGCTTTGACAATTCCCCTCCCGATGTAACAGTGAAAGATGCCGAGGATGACTCAGTACTCGTCATAGGCAAGCCTTCTGAGGCTGTTTCTGCCTTCGAATTATTATCGAGAAGCCTGAAATTCGTCTTCAGAAAGACCTCGAGGGTAGAGGTTAACTCGGTTTATCTTGGAAGAGTTGAGAAAGTAGAGCAGGGAGCTTGCATAGTGGACGTGGGGGATTTCAAAGGAGTTTTAAGGGATTGCAGAGGATTGTTCGTAAACGATAAAATAATTGTAGGGGTTCCCAAGCCCTGGTGGAAGGAGGGAGGTCTTGTCGAACTCACCTGGGAGTTTAGAGTGCTAGGAGACTATGTCTCCCTTATACATGGTAAACCCAGTATAGCTTTCTCAGAATACATTAGAGACAGGGAGTTAAAGAACAGGCTTTCCGCTATTGCTCTATCCAAGCTATTGGGATCCAGGTTAGGAGTCAAGTTCAGGAGTAGCGCTAGGTTCGCGGATCCAGAAGATATCGAGACTGAAATAGAGGCTTTATTGGGAGAGTATAAGAAATTGATGGAGGCGGCAAAAAGTGTTGAAACCCCGGCCAAGCTGAGAACCGGGGAGTTCATAGGGTTAATCTCGCTAACAAGTATTGCAAAGAAAATCCTAGACCATGAAAGACGCTCTGTAACTCCAACTGTGCCAGGGCATCATGAATTGAAAAATCTGGGGTTCAGCGACGAGCTCGACCTGGTTGAAAACCTTGTTGGAAAAGGCTGTAGCTTAAACCTTGTTGGAAAAGGGTTGAGAGAGTGGGTTATCAGGAAAATCTCTGAAACAAAGAGGTTTAGAATCCTGCACTACTCGCCTGTTAAGGGAGTTAGGGAGTTAACTCCAGGCTTCCTCAAGATTTTCAAGCTGGTTGAAGGAAAAGCATGCATTATTTTGGAAAGGGTTTTCACGAGCAAGGGAGTTTACGACGGATTGGGTGTTGAGAAGCTCCCCGGCGACAGGGACTTGTTAATTATCAGGGAAGGCTCATACGTCGTGAGCCATAACTACTTCAGAAATGGGAATTGGCTAGGTAGCTACATCAATGTCAACACACCACCGGAGCTGGCGCCTGGTATAGTGAAATACCATGATCTCGTGGTTGACGTCATTGTGAAGCCTGGTGAAGGCCCTGTATTGATGGATTTAGATCAACTTTCGATTTTAAAAACAAAAGAGGTTGCCAGCGAACACCTTTATGTTTTGGCGAAGAAAGTTGCTGAGTTAATTGTTAGAAAGCCTGAAGCCTATGTTTGCGAAAATTATTGGAAATCCGAGGAATGCTTAGCCTTAAAGTAGCCTCCTTCTGGAATGCCGTTAAACCCTCTCGTGACGGAAACCATAAATTCGGGGAAAATTATTATTTATAAGGAGCTTGATTTTCATGAAGGCTCTACACGTTGTTGCAACCTTAATTCTCATAGTTCTTTTAGCTAGTGGTTTGTACTTCTACCTTAGGAACTCGACAGGGGATACAGGGGAAATAGAGGTTCTTGCTAGAGAAGCTTACATATCTTGCAGCGACTTGTATATTAAAACAGTGTTTAGAAGTAGAACCGGAAGCCCTATTTTAATTGAAGAAGTATTCGTGAAAGATGTTAAAGTCTCCATTAAGGCCGGGATAGGTTTCAATGAAACTATTTATGTGAGGGTTGAGAAAGAAAACTTGGATACATGGGAGGAGGTTGTTTTAAACATCATAGTCTACAATACTACTTTTAAACAGGGAGAAAGTGTCCCAGTTCAGGTTAAAGTCAACAGTATTCTTCTATACATGCAAAACCTTACAATCACTAAGTCTTTCTGCTATGAGGACTTCGATGTAGAGGTTAATAAGGTTTATTATACAGGAGTTTTCAACATTGTTTTAAGAATTAGGAATGTTGGAGATGACCCTGCTACAATAGACCAGGTATTTATCGATGGGAAAACCCTTGCTAAGGCTGGTGGAAACTCGAATCTACCGTTTCCTCTAACTTTTAGATCAGGCGAGGAGAAAATAGTTACGATTTGGTTGACAACAGGCTATACGCATGGACAGGTTGTAGAGCTGAGATTACACACCATAGGTGGAAACGAATACTCTAAACTAATTACTCTACCGTAAGACCGCTAGTGATCAATCCTCGCCCGCTTCATCCTTCATTTTCAAAGCGTGTTGAGACGGTGTTTGGGGAAAGCTTTAATGATGAACCATTGAAACAATGCAGACTTAGAGATGTTTAAGACAAAACTCTTGATTGCAATCGAGAAGTGCGGGGGGTGGGATTTGAACCCACGCAGGCCTACGCCATCGGGTCCTGAGCCCGACCCCTTTGACCAAGCTCGGGCACCCCCGCACTATTAATGTGTTTAATTGGTTTAGGATATAAAAAACGTTGATATTCGGGTCGAGCTACTTCCTGAACAATATCCTGCTCAACCCTAATCCTATGGCTAAGAAGGCGATTGCAACAACTCCCGTGACCATGTAGTCTGTCTGCGTCACAATTTTTTCACTAGTGTATGTGGAAGTATAGGTTGTCGTGGTGACTGATTCCAGGGTCTGTGTGGTTGTTAGCGTGGTTGAATAGGTTGTGGTTTCCGTCTTAGTCGAGGCTACCGTTACCGAAGTCGTTGCAGTATTGGTAACCGTCTGAGTAGTGGTCGTTGTCTCCGTGACCGTTTCAGTAATGGTTGTCGTAACTGGTAGCGTGTTAAGGTCTATCCAAATGGAGTTGTTTATCGCCCTGTTGTTGGACGCGTCATAGGCGATTAAGACTATGTATCCGGTTTCAGTCCCGTTGGTTGCCTGGTTTACAGGGATGGTTATTTCAAGATCCTTGAATGTCGCCGTCCCCAACGGGATTGTCTGAATAATCCTGCCTCCCTTACCGTAAACTTCAATCTTGCTTAACCCGTTTACCGAGAACAGTCTAACCCGTATCGTGACGTTGTCGGAGAGCGATGCCACTCCTATAGTGGTACCTGGTAGTGGATTGGAGAATAGGAAGGGGCCGTAGGATATGAATGTTCTCCCGTATTTTTCAGCCAGAGCTAGTGAGACAGGATCTGGACCATTGGGTAGATATGCTACAACCCTCGGCTTCCCTGTGTATGTTTGCATGATAACATCGTGGACGCCGCTTCCAGCTGTCAAGTATTTCCTTATATTCAAATCCCAAAGGGAGAACATTTTCGTTAAAGTCTTCTGAGCGTTAGTGCCCCATGGACCTAGCTCGGCTGCATCCCAGTCCTCATAGTAACCTCCCGGTATATTATTCATCTCTTAAGCTATAAACAACCCGCCTATCCACGGGTGATTGGCCCTTACCATTATCGCTCCCGCAGCTCTAGCAGCTGTTATAATCTCCCTCATGGTTCCCCGGTAAACAAGTTTCGAGGGATCTACCACAGGATAGACGTTAAAGTGTGCCCAGTCAGGGGAGATTTCAACACCGCACACAAACGGGACGCTGCGAGCCTGCGTTATCGCCTGGATCACGGGGCAGTTTCCAACGTAGTCGTGATCGCTTACAAAGACCATGTCTAGTCCCGAGGCGAGCTGAGCTGCCACAAGCAGTTCGGGAGGCGTCCTGTCATCCATCCAGTCCGAGTGGTGATGGAGGTCTACCATGTACCATCCTTCATCAGAGGGTTTGAACATTATCTCAACGGTAACGTTGACGTCGACAACCTGCTCGCTCTCAACTGTTACGCTAATGGTTTTAGCATTACTTATGAACCCAGCGCCTTTATCGATCGTTAAGTTGTAGGTACCGGGGGCCAGATCGAACACTGCTCTTCCAACATCATAAACGCTTGTATACACTGTAGTGACCGCCAGGTACATGACAGGGGGCACATACTCGCCGGATACGAGTATTCTTGCATCCGTAGGCTCTCCTGTATTGTTTCTAAACACTGTTAACACCACCCTGCCAGGCGGGATCACATCGGTAAAGTTCAGCTCGAATTCCTCGCCCGGCGCTACCGTGAGGTTCTGCCTCGTGCTGGGAGCATGAGCTTTAGCGAGCGCGAAAACACTGTAGGTTCCTGGGGCTGGAAGGCTTAAAGCGTAAGATCCGTTCTTAACAAGCCCCCAGCAGTATGGCTTGCTGTTGGATTCAACCATAACTATTCCTTTAACCAGCAAATCGCCCTTACTTGTCGTTGCTACTCCATGGATTGATGCCAACCTTTCTCCCTTAATGTTTTGAACTGTTTCCGCAATCCTGCATAAGTCTCCCTCGGGCAAGACTATCAAGTATGCTTCAAAAACGCGTGATTCACCCGGGTTCAGAGTAACCTGGTAGAAGGTGTCGGCGAAACTGCTGTGTAGAGCTATATGGGTGTAGTTTGGCGAGTACAAGCCTAAAGCATAGTCCTCATGATACGCAGCAACCCAGTCCTCGCTTATCCCGTAGCCCGTCTTTGGAGACGTTACAATCCTTCCTGTTCCAAAACCCGGAGTGTATGCCCAGCCTCTTTTCAGCGATACAGCAGGCCCCATTATATGGTTGGAATAGGATATCGTATCATTGTTTGTCACAGTTATGATTGCTCTCAGATACGGCTTGCCCGCCTCGAGAATGTACGTGTAGTTTACCTTTAAACCCTTCCACTATCCGAGTGCGACAATAATAGCTCTTGTAGAAGAGTTCTCCACTATCTGGAAGCTGGTTATAGTTGCCCAGTTCCCCCAATCATTCAAGGGAAGGCTGAACTGTGCTAGAACATCTGAGGATCCGGGAGCGACGGGGGCAAGGTCAATGATGTGTCCGGGCGGGATACCCCATGGCGGCGTCGTTGAAACACCGAATGCTACAGCAATATACTCGTTCATGACGGTAACGTCCTCCGGACCCTTCGCCTCTCCCTCCATTATGGGTGTAGGACCTTTGAGTACGATGACCCCGCTATGGGTTCCTTGAAGGGTTGGTAATCCTCCAGCGAATCCAAGCATAATAGGTGTTACCAGCAATAATAATAGGAAGATTCGTGTTGAAGACATTCAACCACCTTAAGAAAAATCTCTTACTCAGGAAATAAAAATGTTTGAAGCAAGAAGTGGCGGGGCCCGCTGTGAAGCGGGTTGCTCATAGCGGGGGGTGGATTTCCACGGGCCGAAGGCCCGTTTTGAACCACCGACCTCGGGGTTATGAGCTTCGCGGACAGGTCTTCCGACTACTGTCTCCCGCGGGCTACCAGGCTGCCCTACCCCGCTGTTTTGCCCCGCCAATTATGATTTGATTAGAAAAGAGTGCTTATAAAGATTAATGAAGTATATGAGTAAAAGAAAGAGTCTCATTCGAAAACAAATAGTTCCTCATCATATCTTCGATCAAGAACTGTGCCCGGGGGCAGGGTTTTTATCTGCCTCTTGCCCAGATACTCCGTAAGCCTGCGCCTGGCTTCGTCCAGCGGGATCGAACCGTCAATCCAACTCAAAGGTACCTTAACATTCATCGGCCTAGCCGGCACGATGTGGCGGGTTGCCTTGTGGGCGAAAACCTCCCCTCTCAGCGCGACCGTACGAACCTCCTCCTTAGTAATAGTAGGGGTTATTAATGAAACCGTAACCTCCCCTTTTCTCGCCTTCTCAAGAGCTTCCTCCTCGGTGACATACCCGACGTCGAAACCGGAGTTTTTAAGAGCATGCTCTATCTTCTTCACCCAATCGTATATGATTTTGATATCGCTCGCCGGGGAGACCACGCCTGAAAAGCTACTGCCATCGGTTACAGCTACCACAAGCTTCCTTGCCTTCAAAAGTGCAAAGGCGTCGTCAATACTCGCCACTCTCGTCATCCTCAGCCCCAGCCTTGAGATAACCGATAACACCTCGCTAGCGTTCCCGGGCTTCTTGGAAGCTGTCCTGCACCAGGATCTGAGCTTTACCTCAGGGTTGTCGTAATCTATTAGGCAGACCGGCATGTATGGAAACTTCAAAGTCTCCGCTGCCGCAACCCGGTGCATCCCATCGAGCACTACCAGGGTTTTCTCATCAACTATGACAGGATCTTTGAAGAAGCCGTCCTGCTTGATCTTCTCCACCAGCTTCTCATACATCTCTGGAATTATTTCCTCGTGAATATGTAGCTTAGATACTTCTTCTAGAGTAATCTTCAAGGCTAAGTGCTTCGTCTTGATTTCAAAGTATGACATACCGGGTCACTTCTTGAAGAACTCAACTATTTTCCTGGCTACTTCTATACCAGCCTTCTCCTGAGCCTCCTTTGTGCTTGCCCCTATGTGAGACGTTAGCACGACGTTTTCAAGCTTAGTCAACGGATGATCCTTGGGCAAGGGTTCTTCTTCAAACACGTCGAGGCCGGCCCCGGCTATCCAGCCTTCCCTAAGGGCTTTGACAAGTGCAGCTGTGTCCACTACTGCGCCTCTAGAAGTGTTTATGAGTATGGCTGTTTTCTTCATCAATCTCAGCCTTTCCTCATTAATCATATGCCTGGTTTCTGGGAGAAGGGGTACGTGAATAGATACTATGTCAGACCTCTTCAACAACTCCTCAATGCTCACGCACTCAGCACCGAGCTCCTTGCTCAGGTCTTCCCTGCAGGATACGTCATAGTAGAGTATGTGCATGTTGAACCCATGTTTAGCAATTCTCGCAACAGCGCTTCCAATGCGCCCAGCACCTATAATGCCGAGGGTTTTACCTGATAGCTCAACACCCATTGCCTCCTTCTTAGCCCAGTACCCCTCCCTCATCTTCCTATCACTGAACGCTATCTTCCTTGCAACAGCAAGCATTAATCCTACAGCGAGCTCGGCAACACTCTGGGTCGAGGACTCGGGCGCATTGATCAGTGCGATCCCTTTCTCTTTTGCAGCTTCAACATCTATATTGTCCAGCCCCACACCCGCTCTCGCAATCACCTTCAACCTGTCCGCAGACTCTATTACCTTCCTCGTAACCAAGGGCTTGCTTCTAACTATTAACCCGTCGAAGCCTTTTATCAGCCTCGCCAACTCATCCTCAGGTGGTTCCTCAACAACTGATACTTCGAACCCGTTTTCCCTTAGAAGCTGAATTGCTTTCTCATGGATGCGGCTTGCTACAAGGATCTTCAATTCTTTCACCTCTGGTTCACAATATGAGGAAGGAAAAATATAAAAGTATTGAAAAAACTACTGCTTTACCCCAAGGGATTTCAAGACTTCCTCAAGGTTTTTGAACAAGAGGTCTATGTCCTCGTCGGTTATGTAGCCCATGTGCCCTATGCGGAATGTGTCATCCTTTACTTTACCGTAACCCTTAGCTATTTCAAAACCCCTCTTTCTCAACTCCTCATATATCACCGGCCCCTTGATTCCCGGGGGATTGTATATCACGGTGATGGTTGGACTGTAGTAGCCTGGCTCGGCGAAGAGCTTGAGGCCGAGGTTGAGCGCGCCCTTCCTAATCTTCTCAGCCCTGTCAGCATACATTTTCAACCAAGCCTCTTTGCCCCCCATCTTCTCAATGATCCTCAACACAACGTTCAATCCAATGATCTGGGGCATAGGCGGAGTCGTAGGTGTTGACCACTGTTTCAAAAGCACGTCCCTGATCTCCAAGAGGTCGAAGTATAACCCCCTCTCCGGAATATTCTTCGCCTTCTCGAACACAGCCTCGCTAACAGCTGCCATGGCAAGCCCTGGTGGAACACCGAATGCTTTCTGACTGCTGGAGAACACAAGGTCGATCCCCCATGCATCCACCTTAATGTCTGCTGCACCCATGGCTGAGACAGCATCTACGAAAACCATCTTCCCCCGCTCCTTAGCAACCTTTGCCAACTCTTTCAACGGGTTGAGCACGCCTGTGCTGGTTTCATTGTAAGTGATCGTTACTGCTTCAACATCAGGGTTCTTCTTCAACGCGTCGTCCAACTCCTCCGGCAGAACCGGCTTACCCAAGGGCTTCTCGAGGACGACAGGCTTCCTGCCATTCCGCTCAACCGCTTCCCTATACCTGTTCCCGAACTCGCCTATCACAGTTACCAAGACCTTGCCTCCCGGGGACACGGCGTTCCTAATACTTGCCTCCATGAAGCCTGTTCCACTGGAGGGTATTAGAAGCACTGTTGACTTCTCCGCCTCCAGGAACCTGACAAGCCTCAGGGTTGTATCCTTGTGAATCTCCTGGTACTCCTTAGACCTGTGGCTGAACATCTGTATTTTCATAGCTTCCAGGACTTCGGGGAAGCATGCGACAGGTCCGGCTGTGAACAATTTCATTGGTTTAGGCCAAGCTATTCTTTCAACTTCTTTAACTACGTCAGGGTATTTCATCATTACCCACCATTGATTACTATCAACAATATGGTTTAAATAGGATTTCAAGGTCCCAGTCGCTCCACCTACATCACGACTCAGTACGTCTCTGCCCGGTCATCCCCGATATTTAAGTTTAAACCAAGATATTATTAACCTTGAGCATGCGGAAGGGGGAAGCGGTTGAAAATATTCATGAAGCTTCCAAGCAATAGATGGATACTTGTAAAGGACCGGTTGAAACAGGTAACAATTCGTTCGGGGAGGAAAACGACTAGATATGTTCTAGTAGGGGAAACGCTTAAAGAAGAGCCGGTTTTCCCAGGGAGAAAATTCGAATCCCTCTCAATNCCGTCGGGAAGAGTGAACAAGTTCGTGATAAGGCTACTTGACATTAGAACCCCCCAGGATGCTATTGTAATCCTATCCCCACTTGACCCTGAAAACTACAAGATCGAGTTCGCGGAGATTGATCCACAGCTTGTAAAGGATTTAATCCACTAGCGTAATCGAATAGGAGGGTTTAAACCAGGCTTCACCCAGGCTTGGATTCTGTGAAAAACCTTCTTATCAAAATATTCCCATCCTTATCCCTACTAGCCTCCAACCTCTCTACAACAACCCTGTAATTGCAGACGGGGCATTTCAAAACCAGCGAGACCCTGGCAACCCCGTTGCTCAGTTTCTCCGACTCAAATGTGAACAGCATTTTGTTCGCGTCTCTCGGACACTTACCCATATCCATTGTCAACACCTTTACAATCAATTAAACATCCATGTTTTTATATTATCTCGAAATTAAACTCTAAAAGGGTGTGTTGGTTGGATTCAACCAGCAAAATTCTAAGCATAATTCAAGAGTTGAAAGTAGATGCTCTTATTTTAACAGCCCCGGATAACACCGAGTATTTCACAGGTGTCCCAACAATCGCTGACTCCACTCAAATCCTCTACGCAGATAAAGATGGACGCGTAAAGCTTTATGTTCCTGTCCTAGAGTTTTACAGGTTCAGAGATAGTTTAAAGACAAGGCTGAGGTATACGCAGT
>Ga0065719_100034_pt1 | contig 44175 bp, 38 predicted proteins | sample GBSCel85sediment_FD_59106 | JGI IMG/M metagenome (GOLD analysis project Ga0065719, IMG submission 59106) | Hot spring sediment microbial communities from Great Boiling Spring, Nevada - Cellulolytic enrichment CS 85C v3 (version 3) | ecosystem: Environmental > Aquatic > Thermal springs > Hot... | reverse complement strand
GGATGCCGCGCAATCCGTTCCCCATATGCCAGTGAAAGTGGCCGATCTTGGTTGCGATATCCTGGCGTTCTCCGGCCACAAGATGCTCGGACCCACAGGGATTGGGGTCCTGTGGGCGAAAACCGCCCTCCTTGAGGAATTCCCGCCGTTTTTGGTGGGCGGGGAGATGATCCGGGAGGTGTGGATTGACCGGGCGACCTGGGCGGACCCGCCGGCCAAATTCGAGGCGGGCACTCCTCCCATCGCTCAAGCCATCGGTTTGGCCGCAGCTGTGGATTACCTGCAGGCTTTGGGAATGAGCGAGGTGTGGGCCCATGGCCGGGAGCTCACTGGCCTTGCCTTGGAAGGGCTTTTGCGTCGGGAGTTTGTGGAGGTTTACGGCCCGAAATCCCAAGATGAACGCGGGGCCCTCGTGGCTTTCAATCTTAAGGGCCTCCATCCCCATGATGTGGCCACCCTTCTGGATCAGGAAGGGATCTGCATTCGCGCTGGACACCACTGTGCTCAGCCGCTTCACCGGCGCTTGGGGATCCCTGCCTCTTGTCGGGTTTCGTTTTACGTGTACAACACCAAGGAGGAAGTGGAGCTTTTCCTCTCCGCCCTGGACCGCGTTTGGGAGGCCATGAGATGAGCCCTTACGAGGAGGTCATTCTGGCTCACTGGAAGAACCCCCGCAACAAAGGCCGCCTTCCCCACCCGGATTTGGTGGGAGTGGCAGTAAATCCCCTCTGCGGGGATGCGGTGAGACTAGAACTAAGCCTTTCCGATGGAAAAGTGAAGGAAGTGCGTTTTGATGGGCAAGGGTGCGCCATCTCCCAGGCTGCCGCTTCGCTCCTCACGGAGCTCATCCAAGGCCGCTCCCTAGAGGAGATTCGGAAAATGTCAGATGAGGAGCTCCTTTCCGCCCTGGGCGGGGTAATCGAGACGCGCAAAAATTGTGCGCTTTTGCCCCTCAGGGCTTTGCAGCGGGCCNTGGCCCAANAGGCTTAGCGGCGCTTTCTTCTNGCGCTTGTGCGGCGTGTCTTTCGTGTAGTTTTTGNGCTTTTGCTNGTTTTTCTGCGGGTTCTCTTTGGCGGCGCCTCGGGCACTTTTTGTGCNACGGCAATTACATCCGCGAGNGTCTTTTCCCCAAGCGTGCTGTAGAATTTTTCTTCCAGNTCCTTCCAAAACGGGTAAGTAGGGCAGCTTTCGTCCACCGCGGTGAGATTGCGCTGAGCTCGGCCGAAGGCTAAAACGGGCGACTTTTCCAAAATTCCCACAAGGTCGCGGATTTTGATGTTCTGCGGCTCCTTGACGAGGCGGAACCCACCCACGCGCCCTTTCTGCGCCTCCACGTATCCTTTGGCCCGGAGATCCAAAAGAATGCGGCGGAGGAAAGGCTCGCTTACCCCGATTTTCCGCGCGAGCTCCCACACGGCGCTGCGGCGCTCGGGCAAAAGGGCCAGCTCATACAGGGCACGAACTCCATTTGCTAAACGCGCTCCTACCAGCATAGCACCTCCCTCTACTTTTTAAGCTCGTCGATCATAACGGGAAGAGGGCAAAGCTGTCAAAAATGACAGTTTTTGGGACCATCGGTCTTTTCCCCCAAAACCCGGGAGCGGAGTTGACCGCACCCCGCTTGTATCTTTGTTCCCCGGGAACGACGCACCGTCACATCGATGCCTTGCGCCAAAAGCTCTTGGCGGAAGAGCTCCACCTGGCCTTCTTCGGGGCGTCGGAAGGGAAGCCCAGGAGCGGGGTTAAAGGGGATGAGGTTCACATGAGCCAGTTTCCCTCGCAAGAGGGCGGCGAGCTTACGCGCGTGCTTTAGGCTATCGTTCACCCCTCCTAAAAGCACGTATTCGAAGGTGACGCGGCGTCCGGTGGCTAGACTATAGGCTTCTGCAGCGGATAGCACTTGCCCAATGGGCCAATTGGCCGCAAGCGGCACAAGCTCCGCTCGCAGCTCATCATCCGGAGCGTGAAGGGAAATGGCGAGGTTGAATTGTCTTCCTTCCTGAGCGAGCCGAAGGATTCCCGGGACGACGCCTACTGTGGAAATGGTGATTCGGCGCGCGCCCAAGCCAAAGCCGCGGGCGTCGTTGAGGTTAAAAAGGGCCTTGAGGGTGGCCTCGTAATTGAGAAGAGGCTCGCCCATTCCCATCACCACCACATGGGTCACCCGCTCCCCTTTTTCCTTGAGGCTTCGGGCAAAGTACAAGACTTGGCCGGCAATCTCCCCAGCGGAGAGGTTCCGTACAAAGCCCATTTGGCCTGTGGCGCAAAATGCGCAGCCCACCGGGCAGCCCACTTGGGTGGAAATGCACACCGTGCGCCGGCCTTCCTCGCGGATGAGCACGGCCTCCACGCTCGCTCCATCCGCAAGGCCAAGGAGAACCTTTTCCGTCCCCTCTTCATCGCTTTCCCGGGCCAGGACGGAAAAAGGATCCAAGAAAAAGTGCTCCAAAAGGCGCTCTCGCAGCGCCATAGGGAGATTGGTCATCTTGGCGAAATCCGTGGCGAGGTGTTTCCAGACCCACTCCCAAACCTGGCGAGCCCGATAGGGCGGCTCTCCCAGGCTTTCCAACTCTTCTCGCAGTTCTTGCGGGGAGAGGTCCAAAAGGAGCCTCTTTTCCATCGGAAGATTATCCGCGCCGCTAGGAAAATGGGCACCCTTTAGGTAACCTTCCGGCTGTATGGGAGATCTTCTGATTCGCGGTGGAGAAGTGGTTACAGCGCGTAGAAGCGGTTCAGCCTCAGTGTATATCAGGGACGGGAAAATTGCCCGAGTCGGAAAATTTTCCAAAGCCGCAAGCGAAATGGTCGATGCCTCAGGGCTTTTGGTTTTGCCTGGAGTTATCGATGCGCACGTGCATTTCGCCCTGCCTGTGGCGGGGACGCGCTCCGCGGACGATTTTGCAAGCGGATCATTGGCCGCCGCGGCCGGGGGGGTCACATGTTTCATCGATTTCACCTTGGGAAGCCCGGAGACCTCCCTTCCGGAAGCCGTGGAAAAGCGCCTCTCCCAAGCGCGGGAATCCGCGGTGGACTATAGCCTCCACGTGGAGATGATCGGCTGGCAAAAGGAACGCGTTCCCGAGATTTACGCCGTAAAAGACCTGGGCCTCCGTTCCTTCAAGTTCTATTTGGCCTACTCGGATTCCGGGCGGAGAACGGATCTGGGCACGCTTTTTGTGGCGATGAAGGCTATTCGGGAAATCGGCGGCGTGGCCATGATTCACGCTGAGGCCGATGAGCTTGTGGATCCTAAAGGCGGACCTTTCCCTTGGGCCAGGCCAAGCCTGAGCGAGGAAGTGGCCATTATGGAAGTGGGTTTACTCTCGCGGGACACTGGTTGCCCTACCTACATCGCTCACATTTCCTCCGCCCAAGGTTTTCAGGCTCTACAGCGGAGCCGCCGCCTGGGCGCGCCTCTCATGGGCGAAACCTGCCCCCACTACCTTGTTTTGGATGAATCCGTCTACGCTCGTCCGGATGGGCATCTTTTCTCCGTCACCCCTCCTTTGCGCACAAAAGAAGACCAGCGCGCATTGTGGGAGGGGCTCAAGAAACGGGCATTTCAAGCGGTGGCCACGGATCATTGCCCTTTCACCCGGGCCCAAAAGGATCCTTTCAAGGATGAACCGGCGCGGATTCCCTCTGGGCTTCCCGGAGTGGAAACCCTTCTTTCCCTTCTTTACCACTTCGGGGTGGCGCAGGGGATCCTTCGCTTGGAGGACCTGGCCTGGTATTTGGCGGAGGGGCCGGCGAAGGCTTTTGGCCTTTGGCCGCGGAAAGGGGCGCTCCAGCCGGGAGCGGACGCGGACCTCGTTTTTCTTGATCCCAAGGGGTCTTGGAAGATTGAGGCGAGAAATCTCCGTATGGCTACGGATTTTTCTCCCTACGAGGGTTGGGTTTTGCAGGGGAAAATCGTGGGGGTTCTTTCCCGCGGGGAGTGGGTCTATCGGGATGGCGAGATTTTGGGGAAACCCGGTCGCGGGATGTTCATCCCCTGGCAGAAATGAGCCTGGTTTTGATCCGCGGGGCTGGCGATATCGGAACAGCTGTAGGAATCCTGCTCTATTCTTTGGGGCACAAGATCGTGTATACGGAGCTCCCTCAGCCCCGCACTCTGCGCTGGGCCGTGGCTTTTTCCGAGGCCGTGTATCGCAAAACTTGGGAAGTTCAGGGGGTCCGGGGGCGCTTGGCTTCCTCAGCCAAGGAGGCCCTGGAAATTGTGGAGAACGGGGAGATTGCCGTTCTTGCCCCAGAGGGCCAAGCGGTTCCCCTGCTTAAACCCGATGTTCTTGTGGATGCCCGCATGGCCAAAAAGAACCTGGGCACAAAAATCGATGAGGCACCCATTGTGATCGGTTTGGGACCGGGTTTCACCGCAGGCCGGGACTGCCACTTTGTCATCGAAACCTTGGACGGTCCTTATCTGGGCCGCGTAATCCTTGAGGGGCAGGCCGAATCTCCCACCCATCTTCCCTGCGCGGTGGAAGGGTTCCGGGAGGAAAGGGTGGTGCGGGCCCCCAAATCTGGGGAGTTCCGCGCCCTGCGCACCCTGGGAGATTTGGTGGAGGCCGGCGAAGAGGTGGCAGAAATTAACGGTACCCCGCTTTTTGCTCCCCTTGGCGGGGTTGTCCGCGGCATCCTCCACAGCGGTCTTCAGGTTTCTAAAGGAACAAAGGTGGTGGAAATCGACCCCCGGGGCGATCCCTCCATCCCCTTCAAAATTTGCGAGCGTTCTTTGCGGGTCGCTTCTGGTGTGGTGGAGGCTTTGCGCCTCAGCGCGCTCTCCAAGCCGCTTTGATTTCCCCGAAAAAGAGGGTGTGGAGATTGCCCTGCGGGTAATACTTTTCCCGCACTTCCTGGGAGAGGATTTCCTCGGGAGCGAGGTCCACCCTTCCGATCACGCGGCACTCGTAGATGAGGTCGCAATCCACAAGGACGGGAACGGGAACTTCTCGTCCCATTTCGTAGCGCAGCCCAAGCTCCTTAAATTTATCCACCTCCCGGCCGGATTTTTCGCCGCAAAATTCCAGTTCCTTCCGCATCTTCCCTAGGGGCACGTTTACCGTGAACGCTTGGGTGTGGACAATGCATCCGTGGGTATAGCGGGAAGGCCGAACGAGCACGAGGAAAACGGGCTGATACCAAACCGTTCCCAAAAGGCCCCAGCCGATGGTCATGGCGTTGGGTTTTCCGTTTTTGTCCACGGAAACCAAAAAGGCTCCCCCGGAATGGAACTGTTTTTGAACTTGGGCGAATCCCACCCACGGCTCGATCCTCCTAAACCGCTTATCCCACTCGCTCATACTGCCGCCTCCAGGTAGCCCTTTCGAAGGGGCTTGGATAGTAAGCCGCAAGGATTCCTCCACCGATGAACTCCCGCAGAATTGAGGTGGCGGGCACTTCCTCTCCGGGATAGGGCTTAAACCACCGCAGAATCCCCAAAAGCCGCTCCGCCTCGAGCCGCAAGCGCGGGTGGCGCACCTGCAAAAGAAGGGGCTCAGCACGGGAACGCAAAACGTTCCATTCGTAGACCAAAGCGGAGTTGAACATCACGTCGGCCTGGCCTTGGAAGGGGAAGACGAAGCGTTTTTCTCCGCGCCGGACATTGGCCCAAAGCTGGAGAGTTTCTTCAGCAGTGTAACCGCGAAAGGCCGCATCTCGCACAATTCGCCGAATAAGCCGGGTGTCGGTGGTGGAGATTCGCACGTGATCATCAAGGTTAAGCTGGGTCAGCGCGGAAACGTAAATGCGAAAAACATCGCTTTGATAATCCCCAGGTAAAACCAAGGGGTTTAGGCAATGCAAACCCTCCACGAGCACCAGGGACTCCGTATCCAGTTGCAGTTTGAGCCCTGTTTTTCTCTGCCCCGTGGGAAAGTCAAAGTAGGGGAGGGTCACCTCTTTCCCCGCCAGTAGGTCCTCCATTTGGGCCTGGAAGAAAGGAAGGTCCACAGCGGATATATCGTCGAAATCGGTAAGGCCCCGGCGGGCCATCTCGTCGCGGGGAAGGAAATAGTCGTCAAGCGAAATAGGATAAGGCCGAAGGCCCAATGCCAGAAGCTGGATAGCTAGCCTTTTGGTGAACGTGGTTTTCCCCGAGGAAGAGGGGCCGGCGATGAGGACGATTTTGGGAAGGCGTTCAGCAATGGTCGCGGCTATTTGTGCAATTCGCTGCTCATGCAGGGCCTCGGAAACAAGGATGATTTCAGTCATCCGGCCGGTGCGGACGGCTTCGTTGATCGTCCACACGTCGTAGACCCCGAGAAGCTCCAGCCACTTTCCGTATTCCTCGAAGACCTGCCAAAGGGGTTGGTAATCCTCTACCGGCGCGAGTTCGGTGGGCTTTTCCCTACGGGGGAATTGCAGGATGAAGCCGTCGTGATACGGATGCAAGCGGAAATATCGGAGGTAGCCGGTAGAGGGCACCATGGGCCCGAAAAAGTATTCCCGGAAGTTCCCCAGCCGATAAAGCGGGATTTGCCCTGTGTCCTGCTCCAAGAGGAGCTCCGCTTTCCTGGAAAGTCCTTGGGCGCGGAGAATTTGTGCGGCCTCGGAAACGGGGAGGAGATCCTTTTCGATGGGTATATTCTTTTCGACCCACGCGCGCATGAGCGCCTCCAGGCGAGAGAGCTCCTCAGAGGAAAAAGGCGGCCGGCCGGTAATGCGACAGTAATACCCACCGAAGGGGACGGAGTGATCGATGATGAGTCTGGCTTCTGGGAAGAGCTCAAAGGCCGCGGCGGCAAGAAGGAAGCTTAGGGAACGCGTGTAAATGCGGATTCCTTCGGAGTCCGTCATGAAGATGGGGCGAATTTCCGCGTCGCGCCGAAGCGGCTCAGAAAGTTCCCGAAGCTCTCCATCCACCAGGGCAGCGACAGCCGGGACAGTGGGGTCCGGATAAGCCGCAGACACGAACTCCCCAAGCTTTGTCCCCACCGGCCCTTCCAGGATTCGGCCATCAGGGAAAATGGCCTGGACTGTCTCCCGGGGTCTTCCCGTCCAGATCGTTGCCATGGGGCGAGATTATACGCCTAATACGTCCTTTACTGCCGCGCGATACGCCGCGAAATCCGCGGCGGAAAAAAGAACGAACCTCACTTCGCGGAGCTTTCCTGGGTTTTCCAAAAGGAAGTCCCGCACAGCTTGGATCGCCACCCGCGCGGCCTTTTCCACCGGGTAGCCATAAGCCCCCGTGGAAATACTGGGAAAAGCAACCGTTTGGATGCCCCTTTCCAAAGCGAGCGCCAGGGAAGAACGGTAAGCCTTAGCCAAAAGCTCCGGCTCCCCTCGGTTTCCGCCGTGCCAAATGGGACCCACGGTGTGGATCACGTAGCGGGCCGGGAGTTTTCCGCCTTTGGTGAGCACGGCTTCTCCTGTGGGAAGGGGGCCGCGTTCCCGCCGGATTTTCGCGGCTTCCTCGGTGACTTCGGGCCCGCCGGCACGGTGAATGGCGCCGGAGACCCCTCCTCCCGGTGTGAGGTCGGGATTGGCCGCGTTCACAATGGCCTCTACTTCCTGCTTGGTAATGTCCCCTTGCACCAAAACGAGCTTGGTTTCCCCAACTTCTGTTTCAAATCTCTCCATTCCCATCACCTCTGGCGAGCGCAAAAGTTTTCTTTGCCGCACACAAAGCCTCTTGGGCCCGCTTTTCGCCTACCCTTTCCTTGGGCGGGGGAAGGCCCGGCTCCCCCATGTCCACGGTAATACGATCCAACCTTAAAAGTTCCCGGAGGCGAAGGAAGCGGGGATCGCGCCGAGCCGCGCGCGCCCAAAGTTTGGGAATATCCTCCTCCGCGATCGCCTCCGGGTTTTCTCCGATTTTCACAAGAAAGGCAAAGAGGCTCCGCCAAGCGCTGGTTAGCGCGATTTCCAGCGCCCAATCGAAGAAGCCTTTCTCCAAGAGGAGCTCAGCGGCGCGGAGGTCGTGTTCGGCTTGATTCAAGTAGCGCGTCGCTTCTTTATGGCGTTCCTCTTCTTTCCAAGGGAAGCCTGCGCCGGCGCGAAGCTCATCGAACATTTCCTCGTCGGAAAAGCCAAAACGGTGGGCAAGTTCATGGAAAACGGTGCGCCGAATTTGGTCCCGGAGCTCCTCTTCCGTCTGGCACCACTCCTCCAGAGGACGGCGGAAAAGCACGATCCTTCCCGGGAAATCCCGAGGGTTATCGGTCTCCAGGATGGACGGGCCCTCGTATAGGCCGAAGGGATAGTTGGGCGGCTTTAGGCCCAATTCCAGCATGACTTCGTCATCCGGGTAGTCCTCCACCTGGATTTCCAAGCCCCGCAAATATTTCGCGAGGTCCGGGGGAAGCTCAGAAAGCGCTTCCTTAACGAGCTCGGAAAACCTTTCCTCTCCTACCCGTACTGCCATGCCCAGAATCCTAGCCGCAAATTCTCTTCCTCCCAACCTTTTCCTCTTTTTCGGAGGACCCTTGGCCTTTTGCCTTCTTTTGGGCAGATTTACAGTGCGGGTTATGCGCGTAGGATTTCTTCAATTCGCTCCGAAATTCGGGGAGAAGGAGTGGAACGTAAAGCGGATCGAGGAGTTCCTCGCCCAGAAAGACGCGGACCTCTGGGTCCTGCCCGAGCTTTGCACGACCGGCTACCAGTTCACGAAGAAAAGCGAGCTTTTGGAGCTCGCCGAGCCTGTGGCCCGTGGCCCAAGCATCCAGGCGCTACTGCGGTTTGCCCGGGAAAAACGCGCCTATTTGGTCTTGGGATTTGCCGAAAGGGACGGGGAGAATTTCTACAATTCCGCAGCGGTCCTCGGTCCCGAGGGCGTTCTTGGTGTATACCGCAAAGTTCACCTCTTCTTTCAGGAGCGCCGCTGGTTTTCCCCGGGAAATTTGCCTTTTTCGGTGGTGAAAATCAAAGGCGTCCCTGTGGGTGTGATGATCTGTTACGACCACATGTTTCCGGAGGCGGCAAGGGTTTTAGCTCTAAAAGGCGCTTGGATCCTCGCCCATCCGGCGAATTTCGTTCTCCCTGGTCTTGGACAACTCACCATGCGGGTGCGGGCCCTGGAAAACCGGGTATTCGCGGTGACGGCAAACCGCGTGGGTACGGAGGCCCGCGCCGAACCCGCTCTCACCTTCACCGGGATGTCCCAGATCGTCTCCCCCAAAGGGGAGATCCTGGCTACTGCGGGAAAGGAAACTGAGGAAGCTGTGGTTGTGGAAATTAATCCTGCGGAGGCCGAGGACAAATACCTCACGCCCCTAAACCACATCTTTCGCGACCGGCGTCCGGAGTTCTACCGCGAGCTTTTGGAGGGGTAGAATTCGCCGGAGGTGGTTATGGCTTTATTCAAAGTGGCCACCTACAACTGCAATTCCATCCGCAGCCGCCTTCCTCTGGTGCTTTCCTGGCTTGCCCGAGAAAAACCGGATGTCCTGTGCCTTCAGGAAACGAAGACGCCCGATGCGGAGTTTCCTGCAGGCGCCTTCCAGGATGCCGGCTACCACGTAGTGTTTCGTGGATACAAGGGCCAGGCGGGCGTGGCGGTGGTCACCAAGGAAGAGCCAAAGGAAGTGCGCTTCGGCTTGGATGATGATCCCAAAGACGAGGATCGCCTTATCGCCCTTAAAGTTCGCGGAATTCCCGTGGTGAACACATACGTTCCCCAGGGCCAATCGGTGGATTCACCCATGTTCCAGTACAAGTTGGAATGGCTGAGGCGTCTGCGGGAATTCTTTGCCCGTCATTACTCGCCCACAGAGCCCCTCCTTTGGTGCGGGGATTTCAACGTGGCGCCTGAGGAAATCGATGTCCATAGCCCCGACAAACTCCGTAACCACGTGGATTTTCATCCTCTCGTGCGGCAAGCCCTGGAGGAAATCCGCCAGTGGGGGTTTGTGGATGTTTTTCGCAAGCATCACCCCAACGAACCAGGGCAGTACACGTTTTGGGATTATCGCGTTCCCAGGGCTTTAGAGCGGAACTTGGGCTGGCGGGTGGATCACATTTGGGCCACGCGTCCTTTGGCGGAAAAGTCGGTGCGGGCTTGGATCGATCGCGAGGCGCGCCGGGCGGAAAAACCCTCCGACCACACCTTCCTCGTTGCCGAATTCGACTTATAGCTCGCGGAGGAGGACCCAGTATCTTCGGCCGGGACCGCGGTGAAAATAGAGCTCGAAAACGCGACCGTCGGAGGTGCGCACCTTGTACCAATCTCTATGCCTTCTTCGCCACCAGGATCGCTTGAAATCCAATTCCCTGCGAAATTCTAGGATCTCGGCAATCCGGTATTCCTTCCCCTCCCACCGGAACCCGGCGGGCGGGCCGGGCTTTTCCCGGAAGAAAACCTCCACTTCCGCATCGATGAAGCGGCCTTCCATGCCCCTGGAAGTTTAGGCTATCTTTTGTGGACCATGGAATTCACCCAGTACCTTCTTCAGCCAGCCCTTTTTACGGAGCTTCCGCCCCGTTGGGAGGAGATTTTCGGCCGCAGGGCCCCTTTGGCCGTAGAAATCGGTTTTGGAAACGGTGAATTTCTCGTGGAGATGGCCAAAAAACATGCAGAGTGGGATTGGGTGGGCTTCGAGACAAGCCTCACCTGCATCGTAAAAACGGGGAGGAAGCTCGCTCAAAGTGGAATACAGAACGTGCGGCTCGTCCTTTTGGACGGGAAATTTGGGCTTCGGGAGCTTTTCCCAGACGGAAGCGTTCTGAGGGTGCACGTGAATTTCCCCTGCCCCTGGCCGAAAAGCCGGCACGCAGAGCGGCGTCTGGTGGATGAGGATTTCGCCCAAACCCTGAGGGCGGTGCTCCTCCCCCAGGGCGAATTTCACCTCGTCACCGATGCCCTGTGGTATGCCGAGGAGGCCGCGCGGAAACTTTCCGAGGCGGGCCTTGGGGTACAAGGGCCTTTCCCCCTTTCCGAAGGGGGGCCGGGGACGCGCTATGAGCGGAAATGGCGTTCCCGCGGGCTTTCCATTTGGGGCCTGGTCGCTTCTTCCCTAACTCCGGGTAAAGTTGAGCGGATCGCCGAGGGAGCCATGCCCCACGCCAAAGTAGCGGTGAAGTTTTGCCCGGAGAGGGTCCGCGCGCTTTCCGGGCTCAAGGAGGTCTGGCCCGAAGGTGCCTTTGTGGTGAAGGAGGTCTTTCTTTCTCCGGAGGGCAAGACCGCGCTCCTCCGCACCTTTTCTTCCGATCGCGGTTTTTCCCAGCATTTTTTCATTGTCGTTTCCGAATACGGTGATGGCCTTTTGGTCCAGCTCGATAGCGCAAGTGTTCCCTTCCGCACACCTGCGGTGAAGCGCGCCGTTTTTTCCGTGGCCAAGGCTTTGGAGGCGGGATGATCTTTCTCCTTGCCCTTTTCTTTTGTTTGGCCTCCGCCGGCGAGGTGGGCCTGCGCTTGGAAGCTCCAGATTCCAGGGGGAGCCTTTGGTTGACGGAGACTTGGGAGATTTCCCTCTTGAGCCTTTCCGGCCGAGCGGAGCTTTCCCTTTTCCCCTTGCGCTTCCAAACCGCCGGTCTCAAGCTGAGTTCCAGCCTGGGAGCACTCTCCGGATCCCTCGAGCTCAGTGCTTTGGGAACGGGACGGATCGATCTTTTCCTAAGCGGGATAGCGAAGGGAAGTGTCCGCGCTGGGGATTTCACGCTTTTGGGACAGGTGGGAGTAAAGTTCGGTTGGGTTGCGCTTAATCTTTCACCCAGCACGATCTTTTTGGCCTGGGCCGTGGTGGGAATGGAGAAGGACGACTTTTCCGGGGAGGCCTACGTGAGCGGGCCCTCCCCATGGGAGCCCAGTTTGAAGTTGCGCTACGGGCCGCTTTCGGTTGTGCTTTCCAGCTCGGTTTCCTCGGAGGTCACTGCGGGAAGTGGTNCCTGGGGGCTCACCTCGTCTTTTCAANTTTGGCCAAAGCCCTCGCAAACCCAGACGCTCGCGTACTCCGCGGAAGGAAAAAGCCTGCGGGCNTGGCTTAGTAGCNCCGGGAACTTTGGGCTCAGGATCAGCATCTCCGAAGGGGATTGGGTCGCTTCCGCGTCCTTTTTCTTCCTTTGGGGGCGAATGACGCAACTGGGCGCTGAGGTTACGAGGGCTTTTTAAAGACGCGGAAAGTGCAAGGGCAAGGCAGCCGCCCCCAAAAGGCCCACATCATCCCCGAGTTTTGTGAGCTCCACCCTTGGCCGCACACGGCTCAGAGAATTTAGGGCGGCCAGAACTTTTGGCCCCAAGAATTCCCAAGAAGCGGTGAACCCGCCGCCCAGGACGATCATCTCCGGCTCCAAAAGTTCCGCGGCGATGGCCAGGGCCTGCCCCATCGCTTGACACGCCTCTTCCACGAGGTTCACAAAGGGAGCCTCTCCTTTTTGGGCGCGCTCGATGATTTCTTCGGCGGAAATGCGTCCGCCGAGGAGCTCGAAGGCCCGGTCGCTTAATCCTGCGCCGCCGGCCAGTGCCTCGAGACACCCGATCTTTCCGCACCGGCAACGAGGACCATCAGGCCGAATGGGGATATGCCCAATCTCTCCCGCCTGGCCGGTGGCGCCCCACACCACCTCTCCTCCGGCCACAAGCCCCCCGCCAATACCTGTGGACCAGGTCACGTAAATGAAATTCCGGGCTTTCCAGCCGAAGACAAGTTCTCCCAAGGCCGCACAATTCGCATCGTTTCCGAGGAAGACGGGACAGCCGAAGGCGGTTCGGAGCTCCTCCACCACGTTTACGCCGTTCCAATGGGGGAGATTCGGCGCGTGAAGAATGAGGCCGCGCCGCATATCCATGGGAGCCGGTGCACCTACTCCTATAGCGTCTGGTCTCTCCCAGCCCACTTCTTGGAGAATTTCCCTAATGGCGTCCTGAAGTTCTGGCAACCCTTGGGTGGGGAAAATCCGGCGGGCCAAAATTTTTCCCGAAAAGACCGCGCCAACCCTCGTTCGCGTTCCCCCGATATCTACGCCAATGAGCCTCTCCACAGGCGCGATGTTAACAAAGCTCCGCGAAGCGTTACAATTTTGCGCGATGCGCGCCGTAGATGTGATCGAAAAGAAAAGGGATGGAAAAGAGCTCAGCCCCGAGGAGATCCGGTGGTTCGTGCACGGCTATGTGGCCGGAAAAATTCCGGATTACCAAATGGCCGCGTTCCTCATGGCCGTGTACTTGCGGGGGATGACAGAGGAGGAGACGGTGGCCCTCACCCAGGCCATGGTGGAAAGCGGCGAGAGGATCGACCTTTCCTCCGTCCCCGGCATCAAAGTGGACAAGCACTCCACCGGCGGGGTGGGCGACACTGTGACCTTGGTGCTGGTTCCTCTCATGGCCGCCTCTGGGCTTGTTATGGCCAAGCTTTCTGGCCGGGCCCTGGGCCACACCGGCGGCACCATCGATAAATTCGAAGCGATACCGGGCGTGCGCACCGAGCTTTCCCTTTCGGAAATCGTGGAGCAGGCCAAACGCGTGGGCGCGGTCATTGCAGACCACACCGCCGAGCTCGTTCCCGCAGACCGCATGATCTACGAGCTTCGGGATGTGACGGGAACGGTCTCCTCCCTCCCTCTGATCGCCGCCTCGGTTCTTTCCAAAAAGATTGCGGGCGGAGCGGATGTCATTGTTTTGGACGTGAAATGCGGCGATGGCGCCTTCATGCGCACCTTCCCTGAAGCCAAAAAGCTTGCGGAAACCCTTGTGCGCGTGGGGAATAAACTCGGCAAAAAATTCGCCGCCCTCATCACCGCCATGGATCAGCCCTTGGGCCGCATGGCCGGGAACGCTTTGGAGGTCAAGCAGGCCATCGAGGTACTGCGGGGCGGGGGACCCGCGGATCTGCGGGAAGTGGTGCTCGCCTTGGGGGCCGAGCTCCTCGTCCTTTCCGGGGAAGCGAAAACTCCGGAAAGTGGCAAGGAAAAACTTTCGCGGCTCATCGAGAGCGGGAAAGCCTGGGAAAAATTCCGAGAGCTTGTGGCGGCACAAGGCGGCGACCTCCGGGCTGTGGAAAACCCCGATCTTCTTCCCCGCGCAAAAGAAGTGGTGGAAGTGAAGGCCCAGGAAAGCGGGTACATCCAGAGGATCTCCGCTCGGGCCATAGGTGTTGCGGCGGGGCTCTTGGGCGCAGGTCGAGAAGTCAAAGGACAAAAAGTTCTTCCCGAAGCAGGGGTGGAGCTCCTGGCCAAAGTGGGCGATTCCGTAAGCAAAGGGGATCCCTTGGCCCGTTTACACGTGGGTCGGCCGGAGCGCGCCCCGGACGCGGAGAAGCTTGTGAGGGAAGCCTTCCTCATCGGTCCAGAAAAACCCGAGCCTCAGGATCTTGTCCTCGACCGGATCGTTTAAAATTTAAGCCAGGAGGTGGTCTATGGCCTACGTGACGAAGAAAGAGCTCATCGACAAGATCAAGCCGCTTCTTTCCGAACTGGCCATGGTTCGGGAGGAGCTGGAGTCTGCCTTCGAGCGGGTCACAGACCTCATCGAAAAGATCGAGGACGCCGTGGAAGAGGCGGAGGACAAGGATTAGGGGAAACCTTTGTCCCTTGGGCGCCGCCCACGCGGCGCCCTTTTCTTTTGCCGGAAAGCGTATATTGCCTCGGTGAGGGAACGATGCTTTTAGGGCAGGCGAATGGCGGCTTTTCCTGGGACTCGGTTTTGAGCTTTTTTCAGTCCGCGGCGATCCTCCTTGGGCAAGGATTAGTCAAGCTCATCAATTACTTCCTTCCCGCCAATCGCGCCCTCGGCGAGGATTTCGTGGGTCCTTTGGGCTACCTCGGCCTTTTGACCTTGGTCCTTTTGATCTTCAACCTCGTCGCAGCCGCACGGAAAGTCATTTGGCTCATCGTGATCATCGGCTGGGCCCTCCTGGTTTTGCGCATCGTCCTTTTTGTCTTGGGGATTCAGTAACCGAGCCCGCGGCGGATCATGTTGGCCGCGGCGTAAAAAAGAACGAGGGAGAAGAGCCGGCGCAGGGTGCGCTGGGGCAGGCGCACAGCCAAAGCTGGCCCAAGTTGTCCCCCAAGGAGAATTCCTGCGGCCAAGGGCAAAGCGAGCTCCCAATGGGTCCTCCCGGCCAAGGCGTGGAGGGTCGTAGCCAGGGCCGCGGTAGGCACCATTACCAAGAGGCTCGCCGCCACCGCGGAAACCATGGGAAGCCCAAACCAAAGGAGCGCGGGAACCATGATGACCCCGCCGCCAATCCCCAAAAGGCTGCTTGCTGTGCCCGCCAAAAGGCCTACCAAAACTCCCAAAACGGCTAGGAATCCCTTTCCCTCCTTATTTGAAACCAGCTCTTTGGGCGCTCTCCCCAAAAGGAGCACGGTGGCCGGGTAAAGAAGAAAGATCCCGAACACCAAAGCAAGAACTCCCGAAGGGATTTTTCCCGCAAGAAAAGCACCGAGATAGCTTCCGCCCAAAGCCCCAGGAATTAAGGCGAGGCCTACCGTGCCCGGGTTCTTTCGGCGCAGGAGGTACCCCAAAAACCCGGAGATCCCCGTGGCTAGAACTCCCACAATGCTTGTGCCTGTGGCTTCCTGAGTCGTGGCCACAAGGCCGCTCAAAAGCAAAAGGGGCACCATGAAGATCCCGCCTCCAATTCCAAGTAAAGAGCCGAGAAGCCCGACACCAACGCCAGCAAGAAACAGCAAAAAGTAAAGCATGGGTGCAGATTTTAGCCGAAAGTGTGGTTTGACAAGTCAAAACGGGCATCCTAAACTTCGCCGGCCATCCTAAGCAGGATGGCTAAAGGGTTGGTCACGATGCTGTTTACGGAGAAAAAGCCTGGACAGCCGGGCCAGCTGGAGAACCTGCGAGGTGAGAAGTGCTTATGCCCCGCGCGAATTGTCCGGTTTGTGAGGCTGAACTCCGCCTAAGCCAGGCGGAGGCGGTTTTCGGGCGGCGCATTACATGCCCGGAGTGCGGAAGCGTTTTGGAAGTGGTAGAGGAAGACCCCCTCGAACTCGAGGAGGTCTTCGACTTTCAGGACGACTTCGACGAGGACGAGTTCTAAGGGGCGAGGAAACTCGCCCCTTTTTCTTTTCGTGAAGGGCAAAGAGAAAATCCGGGAAATCGTAAACGCTCGTCTCGGAAGCATCATCCCGGTTTGTGTGAACTTTGAAAACCCGCACAATGCTTCAGCCATTCTCCGCACCTGCGAGGCTTTGGGAATTCTTGAGGTATTCGTGATCGAAGAGGATTTTCCATTTCATCCCTCGCCCAAAGTGACCCAGGGCGCGGAGCGGTGGATTCGGGTGAGGCGCTTCCGCCGGGCAGAGCCAGCGTTTAAGGAGCTGAGGGCCCGCGGCTTTCGAATTTTTGCGGCCATGCCTCAGGGGAATTTGAGGTTGGAGGAACTCCCTATTGATGCTCCCTTGGCCTTGGTGTTCGGAAACGAAAACGAGGGTTTAAGCCCGGAAATTTTGGCTCAATGCGATGGAACGTTTCGCATACCCATGTTTGGATTTACGGAGTCGCTCAACGTTTCCGTGGCTGCTGGGATTGCCCTCTACTTTGCGTCCTCCGCTCGCCGCCGGTTTTTGGGAAAACTGGGTGACCTATCCCCTTCCGCCCAAGCTGCTCTTTTGACCGCTTATTTTGGGAACAAAGTTCCCGATCCAGGGACTTGACTCGGGGGGAGGGCGGGCCACATATAAATGGTGGTCGCCATCCAGGGAAAAGGAGGTGAGGGAGGATGGCGACTTTGAAGAAAGCGGTTTTGGTGGCCCTTGCGGCCGTGGTGGGTTTAATGCCCGTTTTTGTACAGGTTAGCTACGCGCAAGAGCTCCAAGTTCAAGAAACTCTAGCAACATTGCCTGATGGTGCCGAGCTTTCGGACGAAGAGCTTATTGACGTAGAAGGTGAACTGGATCGATTAACTATCGCTGCTGCGGCCATTGTTGGGGCAGTAGGTGGTGGTGTATCAGATCTGTTTATTCAGGGTGTTCAGATAGCAATGGGGCAAAGAGAAAGCATCGATTGGCGTGAGGTCGGTTTGGCCACGGGGGCCGGGGCTGTTATTGGAGCTGTGTCGAGTCCGCTAGTCCCGGTAGTTCGATCAGCCCTGGTGACCGGTGCTCGTTGGATGGCACAAGCTGCCCGAGCTACAGGTGCAGCAGCGGTATCTTTGGGTACCCGGTTTTATGGTTTCCTTTGTCGCGCTCACGAAGCCCTTCATCGGTATGTTACCGAACCGGTTGTCGGTTTCTTTGAACGATTGATAAAGAAAAGATGAAGGCTTTTTTAGAAGGGTTCCTATGGGTTACGTTTGTTTCCTGGTTTTCAGTTGCAGCTGGATCGTTTCTAAGCGAACTTCATAAGCACGGATCTCTAGCAGCTGCCTTTGAGGCCTGGCGTTTTAGGACTTGGGAAGGGGTGGTCGTAAGTCTGGGTGTTTCCCTTCTTGTTGGATTGGCTTTGGGGTGGGTGCCTATCCGGCTAAAACTGTGGTCCAAACGCAAGGGGAAGTAAGGCGAGCGGTAAGTCTAGGGGGCACGCAGAGGCAAATATTTGGATGCTTATTTTGTGAACAAAATTCCCGACGGGGGTTGACTCGGGGGGGGGCGGGCCACATATAATAGTGGTCGCCATCCGGGGAAAAGGAGGTGATGGAGGATGGCGACTTGGAAGAAGGCGGTTTTAGCAGTTTTTCTGTCGTCATTTATTGTGCAGGCTGTTCCTGCGGTTGACACGCAAATTATTCTGCCCGCAGGTTATGAACTGTCGGAAGAGGAACTTTTCAGTGTTGAAGGCGAAAGATTTGATTTGGAGTCTGGCTCTGGTGGATTCGGGGCACCATGGATAATAGGGGTCCCTTGGTTGGTTCAGTGGATAAACAATATGGTTCAGACAGCTAAGCGGATATGGAATAAGATCGCGGATTTTTTCTTTTCCCACTCTACGGCTACTAATACAATTGGCGGTGGGATCGTGGGGGGTGTGCAGGGTGGTTTGCAATCGAGAGAAGAAACGACCCTTGGAAAACTGAAGGATGCAAGCATTGGTATAGTAATTGGTGCAACTTCGTTTTATGGCTTAACTAGATTAACTCTGAAAACCAACCTCACATCACTTCCAAAATGGGGGCCGTTGAACGACCCAGATGGTAACATTTGGGGTGAATAGATGCGTTGGTTAAGGAAACCCATTGTAGCTATACCGATTTTCGCGGCTTTTTGGGCTTTGAGCGCAATCCAGCCATGGAATATGGGGAAATGGGAAAAATGGGGATGGGGTTGGAAAGAGATCCTTATACGTGGTATTGAAGGTTATGCTGTAGGCCTTTTTACGCTTTCTTTCTTATTTTTGTTGACATCCAAGAAAAAATTAGGACCGAAGAACCGATGAGATAACCAGCGATCGAGATTCTTCTAAGTAAGGGACTTTTGTTTCAACCGGTGCTTTACCGGAAGCTGCGTTATGTGGAAGTGCTGGGCCAAACGAATTTTTACACCCGCGGTAGTGAGGGTATAGCCTACCAAGCTTGAAAGCCTGGAGCGTGCGGAAAGGTTTGTGACGGCCCACAGTTTCATTGATCTCCACTTATTTTGGGGACAAAGTTCCCACCTTTGGAACTTGACGCGGGGGGAGGGCGGGCCACATATAATGGTGGTCGCCATCCAGGGAAAAGGAGGTTGATGGGGGATGGCGGCTTGGAAAAAGGCGGTTTTGGTAATTTTGGCGGCTATTGTTAGTGGGGCTCCCGTGTTTGCACGACGCAGCTGGGTCCAAGTAGAAGGTTTGATCACATTTCCCGAAGGCGCTGAACTTTCGGATGCAGAACTTCTCAGTATTGAGGGTGAACTGATAATAGATTGGGAAGACATAGCTTTTGGAGCATTTTTGGGCATAGCGGTAGGATACGTAACGTCTTTGACAGGAGTACCTCCAATGATAGCCGCTACGTTAGGCTATTTAGCTGCTATGTCATATTGGGCTGGCAAAATACACAGCGACCCGCCGACCCCGTATTAAGCATGTTATGCTAAAAATGTGGCAACGGGTGCTGATTTTCTGTGCCTATGGCTTTATAATAACTTTATTAGTCGTTTTTGCCGCAAGAAGGGTGAGGGCAAAGGTCAGCAAAAGGGTTCAATATGCCTTGTTGTTTTTAATCGGTTTTCTTGAAGGCTTTGCCTTAATCATCGGAGCATGGTATGCAACACCAGTTTCGAGGCCTTTTTGGAAAGAATGGAAAGTCTTTATTGTCCCTCTGATACTAGCAATTGCTTTTGCACTTCCGCCATCTTCTCAATGGAGGAAGCAAATTCGCCGAAAAGCTTTGCAGTAGGTGCGATGTGCTAGAATTCTTGCTAGCAGAACTCTTGTTCCAACCGGTGTCTTATCGGGACCTGCGTTATGTGGAAGTGGTGGGCCAAACGGACTTTTATACCTGTGGTCCGGCAGCGGTGGCTACATTGCTCACTTATTACTACGGCATTCCCACCACAGAAGCAGAGGCCCTGGAGCTTGCAGAAGGATTCATCCGGGCCCAGGGCCTCGAACCCGGCCCAGGACGAGGAATAAACGCCTTGGCCTTAAAGCAGACCCTCGAGGCTAAAGGCATTCCCACCAAAGGGTTCCGAGTTAAACCTGAAGCCCTCAAGGATTACTTTAACCGCGGAGGTTCACCCCTTATCGCTCATCTCACTGAGCCCCAAAAGCACTTCGTGGTGGTCGTGGGTTTCGTGGGCGATCAAATTGTCCTCGCTGATCCCTCTTGGGGACGCAGAATTATCCCATTCAACAGCTTTGTTAAGGAACACGGATATAGCGAGGTTGTCCTTGTTCCTCTTCCCCCTGATCCCGAGGTTGTCAGGATCGTAAAAGAGCGGCAAAAGACCACGTTGGAATGGGCAGCGAGCCGCCTCGCTCAATTGGAAAACCTCCGGGAAGGACTACCGTGAAATTCACCCCCATCCTGGCCTGCTTCCATATCAGGAGAAAAAAGAAAGGCCTATCAACCCGGATTTCGAAGCGTTCATGGCTAACGCTTGTTTTGGTCTTTATTTACCCTGCTACGGCTTTGGCGCAGGCGCCGATCGACCCACTTCGTCGGCCGGAGGAGCCGGTAGGCCAATATACCTGGCGGTTGGGCTTAGGCTACACCCCTTCTGGCCAGGAAGGAATGGGCATCGATGAGCTTGGCCGGCCCTACACCTTTACACGCTTTTCCCAAGAATGGCGATTAACCCTAAGCGGCACGGTCCAGCTCGCCACTGGACTAAAAACTGGATTTGAGGTCAGCGAACAGACCCTCTTGATCCAGGAAGTTCGACGATATCCAGACGAAGAAGTCAGGCTTACTTCCTCCCATCGCGCTATGTTGTACAACTTCTTCTGTGAGTATAGGTTGGATCCGAAAAATCCTTGGGATCCGCGGGCTTCCTTTTCCTTGGGCCACCCTTGGCGGGGAGGAGCTGGTCTCTCGCTGAGCCTTTTGCGGGATCCCATGGTTCTTGTCGCGGATATTTCCCTGCGCGGCCAAAGCGAGGAACCCTGGAGCTGGCTCTTTTTAGGCCTCGGCGCGGGTTTTGTCGCCAACCTTTGGATCAGCATAAGTGCCACCACAAGCTTCGCCGTGCCGCTCGTTGGGGTCGGAATACCCTTGATGAGCTTAAGCATACGGGCTCGATATGCATTAGACGTAAAAGGAAAACAAGAAATTGGGGTACGGGCAACCTTGTTTCTACGTGGTGAACGGACTTGGTTAAGCTTGGAAGTGGAATGGGTTGGCCGGGGGCCGTAAGGCTTATACTAAGAGTCGAAGGAGCTACCATGTGGACAAAAGTGATTTTGGGGCTTACAGTGTTTGGTTTCGCAGTTTTTGCGGGAACTCCTGTCAAAATTGCCGACCCTTGTTTGGAGACGGCAATACGTGAGGCCCTCGGAGGCTATGAGGGGCCACTTTTCCCGGAACTCCTCAATCTGATCACCGAGCTTAACGCTGTGGGCTATGGCATTGAGAATTTAGGAGGGATAGAGCATCTTAGGAATATCAAAACTTTAGACCTTTCAAGCAACAAAATTCAGGATCTTTCGCCACTGCAGGAACTCAAGAATCTTGAAGAGCTTAGCGTTTTTGATAACCAGGTTCAGGATCTTAGCCCCAAAGGCAAGCTATTGGGCCTGAAGCGCCTTAGCGTTTCTTACAACAAGGTTGAGGATCTGCAGCCCCTTTCGGCTTTACTAAATCTACGAAGCTTGACCTCATGGCAAACCCCATTCGTGATCTTCAACCTCTTGCTGAGCTTAGGAATTTGGAGGAGTTGAATATAAGCCTCACGGACGTCTATGATCTTAGCCCTCTTTCAGGGCTTGTAAAACTGAACGTGCTTGCAGCCATTGGCGCCAATATTTGGGACCTGCGGCCTTTGGCGAGCCTCCGAAACCTGCGTGTGCTTATTGTGAAGCTCAACGCTATTTTTGACATTTCACCTCTTTCAGAGCTTACAGAACTCCGGTGGCTTAACCTTTCCATGAACCCTATATCCGATATCAGCCCGCTTTCCTTCCTCGTGAATCTCCAGCACTTGGAGCTGCAGTTTTGTGAAATTAGCGATATAGAATCGCTTGCCAACCTGCAAAATCTGCGGTATTTGGACCTTTTGGGAAATAACGTTCGGGATATTTCGCCACTTCAAAACCTAAAAAACATGGAATTTCTTGATCTTACGGGAAACCCCGTGCGCAGTTTGGAACCGATTAGAGGTTTGAAGGAACTTAGGGTTCTGGGGATCGCACAATGCGGGATTCGCGACATTTCAGCCTTGACCGGGTTAAACAAACTCCAGGAGTTGAAAGCCCATGGAAATCGGATCAGGGATATTTCGCCCTTAGAAAAGCTTGAAGAATTAAAGGCTTTGGATATCTCCGGAAATGATGTGCGCTCTATTGACCCCCTCGCAGCCCTCAAAGATCTTCGGGAATTGCTTTTGGGAGGGAATCCTGTAGACGATATCAGCGCTTTAACGCACCTTGAGAGACTCTGGTTTTTGGACATTTCCCGAACAAATGTTAGGGACTTTCGGCCTCTTTTGGAAATAAAAAGCCTTCGTGTTCTTTCGGTGTCAGGGATGCTGCTCGATGAGGAAAATAAAAAGGTTCTGGAGGAGTTGGAAGAGCGTGGTGTCATGGTGCTCCGATAAAAGGGTAGCCCCGGCAGCAGTCGACGCTATAATTAAAGAGGTGGCGGCGTAGCCAAGCGGTTAAGGCGAGGGACTGCAAATCCCTTATTCCCCGGTTCGAATCCGGGCGCCGCCTTTTGGGTGGTTAGCTCAGCCCGGTAGAGCACACGCTTGACGTGCGTGGGGTCGCAGGTTCAAGTCCTGCACCACCCACCAAGACCATCCACATCGTAATGTCCTCTCTTTTGAGAAAGCTAGGGGAAGCTGTTCAAGCTGTTCCCAGCTGTAATCATCATCTAGTGAGGCACTTTGTTGGGCCCAAATTGTGAGCGTCCCCCTCAGGAACCTGTTCCAAAAACCTCGGGGTAACGCGCCACCTGGGTCTCAAAGGGTTCGTCATAGCGGATGGCGATAACGCGGAACCCCAGGATCTTCAGCTCCTCACGCTTCCGGCGATCGCGCTCCTTTTGTCCGGGCTCATCATGTGCTGGTCCATCGCAAAACACAAGGACGTTGGGTTCATAGAAGAAATCAGCGATTGCACCGGCCTCAAGCACCGCCTTTTGCGCGCCGTCGGGAAGACGAAAGCCCTTTTGGTACAGGAAATGCAGAAAATCCCGCTCCAGTGGAGATCGCACATCTACCCGTTCTAACAACCACTGAAATTGCGCATCCCGAGTGCGTTCTATGCCCTCCGGCTCCGTTAAAGATTTTGTGAGCGCAAGAAGAATATCGCGGATCGCAAATCGATTGAGGTTGGGAAATGCCCCGTGGTTTTCGTAGCTTAAAAGGCACTCGTAGCAAGCGGGATGCTCGTCGGGAGCCAGGTTTTCCCCGGTCTCTGCACTGAAGTGGCACAAGCGGAGCGCTTCGGACGCCACTTCAGCTAAGGCGTCGTTTTCCTCTACCAGCCTGCGCAAAGCGCCTACCCCACCCTCCGCCTCCTCGAAGAAAAGGAGAGCCCGGTGTTCTCCTTGGCCTACACCCTCAATCCGCAATTCCCGTTCCTCCAAGTGAAAGCTCTTCTCCAAAGCACGTTTCAGGGCGTAGGCGAGGCTCTCTTCCACTTGGGGCTTATGCCACTCAGGCTTGGTAAAGGACAAAAACAGTGCGTTTCGTGTATTGTGAACGAAGAGCGAGACTTTCTTTATGTCGTGGGAAAACTCGTCCTGGCTAGGGAGGCGGCCGTGCTCCAAATCCACGAGGAATCCGGGCTTGCCCCTACGGCCATTATTGATGAGGAAGATCGTGGTTGACGGAACGTAGTGCAATGTTCCGAGAATTTCGCTCCCCGCGCGGATGCGGGCCTTTTTACCCGGCTCCGCTGGATTGGGACGGAAGGCCACCCGCACGTCGAAACCCCTACGATGGCGTTCCTCTTCTTCACAGGTAATGCGGGTACTGCGCCGAAGCCGCACATTGGGAAGCTCCAGAAGGTGAAGGATCTCGCTGTTAGAGGCATCAAACGCGGTGCGGCAATAAGGGCAGAGGTCCTCGCCGTATTCCGCCAAAGCCCCGCACATATGGCACAGACGCTTTAGCGAGTAGCGTGCTTTTAACCCGCCGGGTGGGGCTTGAAATGCAGCCACTTCCCACTTCGTGCCCTCGTGGTAGACCAGGGACTGGGGGGCAAACTCGGTGATGGCTAAGAAGCGCGGGCGGGTGATGAACTCGCCCTCGCCGCGGGGCACCCAGGCCCGCACGGGAAGCGCCGGGAAGTTGTAACCCGGAAGAAAGCCTTCGCTCGCAAGATAGCGATAGGGATAGAAGTCTCCCTCCTCCTTAGCCACGTTCACTTGCAACAAGAGGTTGATCTGACGGCGCGCCTCCTCCTGGAGCTGACGTGCGCGGCTTTGGTCCTCCTTTGTGCGGGCACGATCCTCTTGCGCCCGGGCTTCCTCCAGGAGCCGGCGTGCGGCGCGATAGAGCTCTCTCCAGCGGTCAAACGCCCGGTCGAACTCGGATCCCACCCTGTCCAGCACCTCTTCCAACCACCTTTCCGAAAACCAAGGGGTTTGCCGAAGCTCTTCCTCAAGATCGCAAAGTACACGAGAGAGGCGCTCTTTGAGCTCCTCCCGAAGCCAAGGTTTGAGGGTTAATTCCCTTCGTACTTCCTCCTTTAGCGGAAGATCGGGATACCTCGTGAGGTCGATGACGTTCTCGACCGTGTGGCCGAGGGGAAGACGGAGCTGAGCTAACCACTCCGCGTGGATGTGGGCCCGCAGGAGGCCCTCGTTAAGCAGGTCCAAGCGCGGTGCCCGCACGCTTCCGTGCACCATTTCCTCAGGGTGGCGGAAGAAGTACTGATCGTGGTTGTGTTCCGCGCCGCAGAAGGTCAGGATGAGTCCAGCTTGGCCTTGGCGGCCGGCGCGGCCGCTGCGCTGGGCGTAGTTTGCCGGACTCGGAGGCACATTCCGCAGATAAACCAGGTCAAGATCCGCCATGTCAATCCCGAGCTCCATGGTCGGGGTGCACACGAGCATAGGGAGCCTACGCCCAACTTCCGGGTCCTTCTGGTCTTCCTCGCTCCAGCGGAAGCGACGTTCTCGGCGCAGGCGCTCGCCTGGCGCCACCACCTGGGCGGTGTGTTCTCTCGCTTCAAAAGAGGCCAATTCCTGCGCGGCCTCCCGATAAAGGCTTCGGAAGTAGAGGTTGATGGGAGACCGCGCCCCTCTCTTTTTCGGCCGGTCAGCATCCGATGAGGGTTCGTCCTGCGCTAACCTCCACACCAATACCGCGGCGTTCAAGTAGTACTGCGGTTGGCCGTTCCTGTTTTTCCCGAGCCGGAGGTAATCGTGCTGAACCAAGATATTAAGCACGTCATGGAGGACCCTTACGCGTTCGCGTTCCCGCGGAATTTCCAAGGTCTTGCCCAAGAGGCGGGCCAGCTGGGTGCGGGGCCCGGGAGAGAGCCCCTTGGCTGCTTCCAGCCTTTCTCCGTCGGGATCTATCCCCCAAAACTCGTTGAGATTTTGGAGCGCGCGCTTTTCCAAGCGATGGAGCTCCTCCTCGCGGAGGATCGGGGCATCGATGGCTCCCCTTTTGCGAAAGCAGTCCAAAAATTCCTGCAGAATTTGCTTTCTCCCTTCAGCAGAAAGGTCCGCAAACCCTGGGATTTCTCGCCAAATCCCCTCGTTCGCGGCGATTTCCTCAAGGCCTCGGTAGTCCACCCGCACCAGGTCTACTTCCTCTAGGTTGGGCTGGACCACGCGCCACCCGCGCCGTAGGTCCTGGTAAAGTCGGTACTCCAAAAGCTCCACAAACGTCTCCCAAACCTCCGGGGCTTGTGGGCTTTCCTCGGAAAGCTGCGGGTTTTTGGCTACATCCCTCACCCTGAGCCCGGAGAAGCGGGCGGTTTCCCGGGCCAAGCGATCGTGGCGGAGTTCGCCATGCTCTTTGAGGGCGGCATAAAGCGCGGCCCGCAGGACCGCGGTTTGCACAAAATCGTTGAAATGTCCGGCCTGGAAGGATGCGTCCTGCCGGTTATCCGTGAAACAGAGGAGCTTGGCCCGCTCCGGCGAGAGAGTCCTTCCGGTGTGGCGAAGGAGGGCCAAGGCGAGGACGGTGGTGGCCATGGCCCGGCCCTCGCTGCCCATGCGACTGAGCTTTCGGTACTCGGTTTCCCTTTCCGTGTAGAACTGGCCGCACCGCACGCACACCCAGAACTGCGGGCCTTGCCACCACACGGGGATCGCCTCCGGGGTGTTTTCGAAAACGATGGTGCCATCGGGCTTGACCCAAAGCTTTTGAGGCGCGCGTTCCCGCCAGGGTGCGCGCAAGCGGCCATCCGGCCCGTACCACCCTTCGGGAGGCAAGAATTCCGCAAGCTCCCCGATGGCGAGGGCCACGTAGCCGCGCTCGCCTTCCTCCTCATCGCCTTCCAGATCAGGAACGAGCTTCTCCTCGAGTTTTCTTGCGAGGTAGTACTCCTGGCCGCAGATGCGGCAAAAGCGCAGAGGAAAAGACGGTAGCCCCTCCAGCATTTGCGGCCGAAGCCCGGGTTTCCGCCGGTCNGGAACTTCCAGGGTAGCAAAAATGCTCGGGGTCTGGCTGATGAACTGGTGGAGTTTGAACGAAAAGATCCTGTGTTTCTGGGCNTTTTCCAGTACGCTCCAGAAAAGCTCTTCCGCCGTTTTTTCAGGNACACCGAGGTCGTGGGCGAGATCCCGCACGGCCATGTCCAGACGTTTTGGCACACGACGGCGGAATTCACCCGCAATTTCCTCCAAACCCAGTTTGTGCTCTATCCAACGCACAAGAGGATGGCGCCGGAACGCCTGGGGATCATCGGGGATGGGCTTGGAAAGGGCGGTGCGCAGTTCTTCGGGGGAGGGAGGCCCTCCCAAGCTGATTTGGCTCAGCGTTTCCTCCACCACGTTCTCCGGAGGGATGCGGCGTCCGAAAAAGCGCGAGGCGAACTCGGCCACGGCTCGGCGGCGCTCCGCGGGGGAATCGCGGTGGTGGGCCACCATGGTGGCGCTTGTACCAATGTGCACAATTCGCTCGCGACCAATCCGCGCGCGCAGTCGGCGTACGAGCATGGCCACGTCCGCCCCTTGCCGGCCGCGGTAGGTATGGAGCTCGTCGAAAACAAGGAAGAAAGGAACCTCCGGCGGGGCCTTGGGCTCCAAAAGGGGCCGATCCTCTGGCCGAACCATCATCAGCTCCACCATCACGTAGTTCGTGAGGAGGATGTGGGGTGGATGCGCGCGAACTTTTTCCCGTTCGGGTTCCTCAGTTTCGCCGGTGTAACGCGCAAAACTCACGGGAAAATTGCGCCCGAATTTCTCCCGATAGGCTTGCGCTAAATCCTGCAACGCCGCAAGCTGGGAGTTCACCAGCGCATTGGTGGGATAAATAAGGAAGGCGATCGGCCCGCGAATTCCCGGATTCCGCACCACCGCGTCCACTATGGGGACAAGGAAGCAAAGGGTCTTTCCTGAGCCCGTCCCCGAGGTGACCACGAAGTCTTGGCCCCGCTGGGCTAGGGCGATCCCTTCCACCTGGTGCTGCCAGAGGCGACTTTCTTTTAGGCGCAGCCCAAAGATGCGGGCGGTCTCCGGGTGAATCAGTCCTTTTTCAGCTAGCTCGGCAAGGGTTTCTGCCTCCCGGTAAGTTGGGGAAAGCTGGATGAGGGGTGGGGGCCAAAGCTCCTTTTCTTCCAGGATCTTTTCCGCAAACTCCCGGAGGCGCGGGTCGTGGATGTTCACATAGGAACGGACAAATTCCCGATAGTCCTCCATCACCCGCCGGTGGAGTTCCCAGACGCTCAATGGGCCTCCTTCGTCGGTTCTTTATGGTAGCAGGAGCCGGGAATTGGGGCCGAGGCCAAAAGCGAAGCGGCCAATTCCAGGGCATCCACGGGCCAGTACTCCCGCGGCCGCGGCCTTTCCACACCGGGACGTCCTTCCTCCGGACGGCAGGAAAGCACAGTGCGCACCCAACGCTCGGGAATGGCCGAAAGGCCGTATACCGCCCCCAAAAGAGCGCCGGTAATCGCCGCGTTCGTGTCCGTGTCCCCGCCGCGCATCACCGTGTCCACCAGCGCCTCCTCAAAATCCCGGGTGTGCAGTAGCTGCCAAAGGGCGTTTCCAAAAGCCACAAGGACCCAGCCTTGATGGGTCAGGTAATCCGCGGGCGGCTCTTCCTTGGATCTTTGCACCGTTTCGCGCACCCGGGGATCCACGCGGAGCTCCTCGGCCCAACGGACGATTTCCTTGTAGAGGCTTTCGGGTCCGCATCCAGTACGGATGGCGTGGCTCAGGGCCATGGCGAAGAGGGCGTTTGTGTCCTGGCAGACGGGATGCGGATGGGTGAGGGAGGCGTCCTCCCTCGCCCATTGGGCCACAAGGCGGAGATCCACCGTGGCGCCAAAGATCCCAAGCGGGCTTACGCGCATGAGGGCACCGTTGGCCTGGCTTTCGGGATTGGGCTGGCCGGTGAGAGCCCGCAGGATGGTGCCACCGCAATCGAAGGGGCCGGAGGCGAGCCACGCCTGGTAGGCCTGAAAAGCCGCGGTTTTATCGTACCGGCCGAGGCGGACCAGGGTGCGGGCGAGCGCCAGGGCCATTTCGGAGTCGTCGGTGGGCTGGCCGGGAAGGGTTCTCCAGATGGGGCTTCCTTGTAGTTCGCGCACGCCGTTTGGGAAGCGGGCGCGGATTTCCGCGGGGGTTTGGAACTCCACCTGGCTTCCCAGGGCATCGCCCACGATCTGCCCCACGAGACACCCCTGGGCTCTGTTAATCATTCGTTCGGGGAAAACCATTAGCCGTCTGTGGGCCTTGCGCTTTCGCAATATCTTTTTGGGCCCAGTTCGCTGCGTCAAAGGGAACGGGGGAGGGCAAAATAGGGGGCTCCGGGAGTTCTTTAGCGACGAGCTCGGAGTACTTTTGGGCAAGGGGCAAGAGTTTTTCGCGGGCGGAGGCGGCCGCAGCGTTGTAGGCATCCACGGCTTGATCCAGTTTGTCCCCAAGTTTCTTGAAATGCTCGCTGAATGCGGCAAACCTTCTAAAGAGTTCGCGTGCATCCCGCGCGATGGCTTGGGCCTCTTCAGCTACTTCATGTTGCTGCCATCCCCACGCCACTGTTTTGAGGAGGGCAAAAAGCAGNGTCGGTGTGGCTATGACNACATTGNTTTTCCAGCTCTCCTCGAAAAGGCCCGGCTCCACTTCAAACGCNGCGGCCACACAGCTTTCTGAAGGGACAAACATGATGACTAGGTCCGGAGTTTTCTCGAGGGCCTCCCAATAGCGTTTCTTGCCAAGCTCACGCACGTGGTCCAAAAGCCTCCGTACGTGCTCGCGGACGTGTCCTCGACGGTCCGCTTCGCTCTCGGCCTCCAGAGCCTTAAAGAAAGCGTCCATGGGGGCCTTGGCATCTACGGCGAGCATCCCGCCGTTGGGAAGGTGGATGATCAGGTCGGGTCGTCCGCTGTCGGTCCCCACTTGTTCTTTAAAGTCGATGTGTTCCTCCAGCCCCACCATCTCCACAATGCGGCGAAGCTGCATTTCGCCCCAGCGGCCACGGGCCGTGGGCGATTTCAGGGCCTGCAAAAGCTGTCCGGTGACATCTCTGAGCTTCTCGTGGTTTTCCGCCACCTGCTTAAGTTGTTCAAGGAGGGAGCTGTAGGCGCCTTCGCGCCTGCTCTCCAGTTGGCGCACTTGCTCGTCCAGTTTTTCCAACGCCTCCGTAAGGGGGGTTAGCATGCCCTGGATTTCTGCTTTGCTTTTGCCCCATTCGCCCTTTACGTCAGCAAGGAGCGCGTTAATCGCCTCCTTGGCCTGCGACAAAAGTTGCTGGGCGTTCTGGTGGAGGGCGTCGCTTGCCAGGGACTGGAAGGTGGCCTTGAGGATTTCCTGGGCTTGGNTAAGCCACTGGTTCTTCTCAACNTCCGTTTCCAAACGCACCCTTAACNCGCTGCACTCAATTTGCAACGCGTCGTGACGCTGTCTGAGGTCCTCAAGNGCGTTTTTGAGGTCGTCCCTTTCCTTTTCCAGCGCCTGTTGTGCAGCGCGGTGGCGCCGGCTGGCCCANAGGAAGCCCCCTGCCAATCCCGCGCCGCCTCCCACCACCAGCCCCAAAAGCACATACGCCCACAACGCCTGTCACCCCCTTTCAGCCAATCCCATCTTGAGGAGAACCTCCGGCCTCTGGAGGCCCGTGATATCCGCGCATCGGCACCTCCTCGAGGACCACCAGGTCGCAAGGGACCAGCACCTCCCATCTTCCGCCACCCGGGTCCGGACATATTTCTCCCGCCAATATGCGCTGGCTCTCTCCTGGAGTTCTCGGACGCTAAGCACGAGGCAATCGAGCCATTTCATATCGCCGCGATGGAGCCGGACGCCTTCCACGGCCGGTTTTACCCGATAAACAAAACCCTCGCCTCCACGGTATTCCCGCCAAAACCACCAAGCATCCTCAAGGCTTTCCCAGCAGAAAAAGCAGTTAAAGCGGCTGGGAAGTTCCGAAAAGTGCTTCTCCCTTTCCCACTCGAATAAGTGCTCCACAAACGCGTGCGCCCTAGTCTGTAGCTCAACCGTGCCGTGGAGCAGTTCTGCCACAAGCCAGCAAGGCTTTTGGACCGCACAGCAAGCTAGATGAGGGCATTGTGAGCACAAAACTTCGCGTAGCTTAACGAGCTTATGGTGCGCCTCCGCGCTTAGCTTTGTAGTGCGGGCAAGGCCGCGCGAGTATTTCTGAAGGTGTGGGGTTGGAAGACGAAGTTCCAAGATTTGGCCGGGCAAAAACTCTTGGCGGCTTACATGAAAAAGGGTAAACGTCAGCATCCCTCCTGTAGCCTCTCCCACGCTTCCAAAACGAGGCGGCGGGTGCGGTATTCGCCGTACTGGCGGAGTTCTTTCTCCTTCAGCACCCGGAAGGTCTCGCCGGGGAAGGTGCTCCGGCGGCAGCGCTCCTCGTACCCGGCCGGATCCAGCGGGTCCGCCACCTCCTCCCACGGGTCCAGGATGTCCGCGAGTTCCCGCTCCGTGAGGTCCGCCGGGTCCAGGATGTAGCGCAATTGCTTCCTCGTGAGGCCGTAGAGCTTGGCGTAGTACGCATCGAGCTCGGCCCGGATGCGGGCGCGGCGCTCCTCATCCCATTTGAACGGGGGAAGGGGGATGCCCCCCTCACCCCCGCCCTCTCCCCCAAGGGGAGAGGGAGAAGAGGGGCTTGATGCGGTGGTTCCCACTGGAGCAGACGGGATATGGATTTCCGGGTAGGCTTCGAGCCAGTCCGGGGGCTCCCAGCGGTGCCCGCCCGTTTCCGCCGCGTTCTCCTCCCACTGCCTGCGGATGCGGGCCCGCAGGTCCTCCCCCGCCTCCCGCCACACATCATCGGCGAAGGGCTTAATGTCCCAGGCGGTGTAGACCAGTTCCAGGACCCGCGGCACGATGAACCCCAGGTCCTCCGGCGTGTAGGCCCGGGGCGGAAGGACGGGGAATTGCTTGACGTAGAAGAAATTCATCGTTGTTCCGCCAATTTTTTGACGCGCCGCATAATCAAAGGGGATTGAACAGGTGTTGGCCAGTAAGCAAGCCTGGAAAAGCGAATTCGGAGCATCAAAAATCAATAGCGGAATTTTGTTGCCCACGCCCACCCTGGGCAGCAGGCTGAAGATGGCGGTGCGCTCGTTGGTGGCGTTGGTCACGTCCCGGAAGCCCAGGAGCCAGCTGCGCTTCCAGTCGCCCAGGCGGGCCTGGACCTCCTCCGCTGGTACCCAGTACCAGGGCTGGACGACGAAGGCCGGGTCGGCGTGGTCTTCGGGCGTGGGGGTCGGCAGGTGGGTGTCGGAGCGGGAGGCGACGCCCGCGTAGGTGCCGAAGCGGTGGTCGTAGTGCCAGATCATCTTGGCCTCGTAGAGGGGGAGGTAGAGGCCCTCACCCCCGGCCCCTCTCCCGCCCGCGGGAGAGGGGAGCATGAAGCGGTTGCCCACCCGCCGGTATCCCGCCCGCTCCAACTCCTCCCGCGTGCGGAAGAGGTGGGAATCCGTGGACATGTTGAACAATCCTTGCTTGAAGCGCACGCCCCAAGGGTTTTCGCCGCTGATTTCGTTCACCAGCACGGGGACGCGCCGGTAGACCGCCTTCGTCAGTTCCGCGTCCTGGCGGGTGCGGAAGACGGGGCAGGTGCGGGTGTTGGGGTTGAGGAGGGCCAGGTCCTCCGGCGCGAGAGTAAAGCGCCGCTGGGAGTTCTCCAGGTGCTCCGTGCGGGTCAGGAAGAAGGCGAACTCGCCCCGCCCCACAGGTTTCCCGCTCAGGGTCAGCAGGGAGAATTTGTAGCGGCTGTCCACCGCGGGAAAGAGTTTCTCCCGGTTCTCAAAGTCGTAGAGGCTGACCAGGCGGCCGGCATCCACCAGGTGGCGGAAGAACTGCTGGTTGGTGGCGTCGGTGGCGATGCCGGTGGGGAGGACGACGCCCACGCGGCCCCGGTCGTTCACCAGCGCGGTGAAGAGTTCGGCGAAGACGGAATAAAAATTCACCCTGCCACGAGCCGTGAGTGGAAATCGACCGCTTCCACCTAGGAACTTTCGTAGTGCATCGGCATCGTGCAGTGCCTGCCTGTATTCTTGCCATAGCGCCGGATTGCGGTTAGGAAGCTCCCGGATGAGCCGCTCGCGCGCGGCCTTGTTGGGGGCCTCCGCAATTTGCTTGTCTCGCGCGGCAAAGAATTCCTGCTCCTCAAGCTCGATGATTTCCCAAGGTGGGTTGCAAAGGACGACGTCGAAGCCGCCCTGGGCGAAGACCTCGGGGAATTCCAAGGGCCAGTGGAAAAAGCGCAGGCGATGGGCCATGGCCTCTACTGCGCCTAAAAGTTCCGGCTTCACTCCCGCCCGCCCCTTTTCCAGAACACCCTGAAGGTCCAAGGGCTTGGGAATGCGGGAAGCCTCTTCGGGCCTAAGGCGCGCAAAAAACGCCGCGGTCCAAAGATCGCAGGCAAGGCGCAGCCGCTCGAGATCCGGATCGCGCAAAAGCTCGGCGTAGCGGGCCGATTTTCGCTGCACCTCCTCGGGCGTGTTCTCGGGAAGCTCCGCGAGCTCTGCGAGTTTTTGCGCAAGTTTTTCCACGACTCCCGCGGGATTGAAAAGGGAGAGGAACCCGGTTTCCCGNTCGCGCCTTTGGCGCCGGATTTCGTCCCGGAGGCGGCGGGCAAAAGCTCTGTCGTCGTCGCCTGCGGGCTCGTAGGCCTCCTCNGGTATGCCCTCTTCCAGCACGGAAAGNTCGAAAACGCCCACGAGGGANTCGCCGCAGCGGATGCGATGGTCCAAAAAGGTGAGGGGCTTTCCCANGGTGTGGCCCTCAATCCACAGGGCCACCTTGCACAGCTCCACGGCCAAGGGGTTTTTATCCACGCCGTAGAGGCAGTGGGTGATCACGTCGCGCACGGCCTCGCGGAGGGCCTCGGGCGAGGGCTCTTCCTCGCCGGTGCGAACTTTGGCGAGTTCCTTTCCCAGCCTTCTTGCCGCGGCCAAGAGGAAGTGCCCGGAACCTGTGGCCGGGTCGATCACCTTGAGGGAAAGAATCGCCCGCTCCTTTTCCTCCTTCGTGCGGGCGGCGCGGAGGCGCTCAGAAAGCACGGGCTCCAGAGCGCTCTTTACGAGCTCCTGCACGAGCTCGTGGGGCGTGTAGTAGGAGCCGGTGGATTTGCGCTCGGTGCCCTCGAGGAGGTCGAACTCCGGCGGCTCCTGTTCCAGGCGGATTGCGGGCTGGAACTCCAGAAGGCTTTCGTACACGGAGCCCAGCTCCTCCACATCGAGGAAAGCGTAGTTCACCCGGCGCCGCACCCGGCTTTCGGGGTCGTAAAAGTAGCTCAGGTGCTGCACCGCCTGAAGGAGCACGCGGTTCTCAAGGAAGGTGTCCTCCTCTAGAGGATTCAGGGTGAAAAGCTCGCCGTTTAGAACAGGCAGATCAAGGAGGGAGGCGAGGGGTTTCCCCTCGGCTTTGGGGGAGGGGTCGCGCAGGACGTGCCAAACCACCCGCAGGGAGAGCCAAAGGTCGGAGTGTTCGTTGAAGAAGCGGGGGTTGTCGGCGAGGCGGCGCAGGCGGGTGAGGCTGTAGCCCCGGCGGTAGAGCTCGTTTCCGCCGAGGATCCCCCGCTCCTCGGCGGTGAGGAGGAAGAGGAACCTGTACACGAGGCGGAGGAGCTCCTGGTAGAACTTGGCTGGAGGGAGTTCGCCTGTGCGCACCTTCTCCCGCAGCCTCTCGTTTTTGGGGTGGGCCAAAAGCCCGTTTCCCAGGATCTTCAGGGCCTCGAGGACACCGTCGCGGAGTCGGTCGCGGGCGCGGTTCCCCAGGTCCACGGACTGGCGGTGGTACTGTTCGAGCAAGCACTCCGGCGCGTCGTCCACCCCTTTGGGGAGGCGGGAGCGGTGGAGGAGGCGGAAGAGGANCACGAAATCCTCNAANCGGTCGGCCTCGAAGAGCGTNTGGAGGTCGAACTCGAGATAGGCCTGGCGGCGCACGGCCGGGCTTTTGCGCAAAACCCGNAGAACGAGGCCGTTGGTGACGATTCCCCAGAGGTGCTCCGTGCGGTTGAGGAACTCCTGGACGAGGGCGTGGGGGGAGAGGCGGGGTCCGCCGGGCGCGCGGCGGCCCAATTCCTGGCGGGCACCAGCAATGTGCACCGGCGGCGCATCCTCGTTCTCGCCAGCCCGATGGGAAATGGCGAACGTCTCGCCGTCGATCTCGTAGGCCCGGGGATTGCGGGCAAGCTCATAGCCCAGAAGGCTCAGGAACGGGATCACCCAGCGGTCGCGGGTGAGGGAGGTGGCGGGATCGTCTTCGGGCAGGCGCTCCAGGGCCTCGCGAAACCGCTGCCAGTAGAACTTGGCGTCCTGGTAGATGCGGGCGATCTCCTCGAGGAGCGAGGTGCCTCTGGGAAAGCCGAAATCCTCGGGACGCTGGCCCGGGCAGTCCTTTTCCGAGAGGAAATCGAGGAAATCGGGGCTGAAGAGGCTTCCCTCGAGGTGGACCGCTGGGCCTTCCGTTTTAAGAGGCGCTTTTTCCGCTACGGCCTCAAGCATCCCTTACCTCCCAACCGCGGGCTGGAGGACGAGAATCCCGAGCACATCGGGCGGCCACTGGGGTTGGACGGCAAGGCCGCGGACGCGCTCGCCCAAAGTTCGGCGCAGCCGCCGATGCGCCTCCGCGATCTCCACCGAACGCTCCTCCAAAAGGCNACGCAGGGGACNCTGCTCCGTTTCCACCCATGGCTTCACTCGCTCCAACACAAACTCCACAAGCTCCCGTTTCTCGGCNTCCGGGATGTTNCCCACGGGTTTGGCGCTCCCGAGTAGCCCCAGNGCCNTTTCGCGGGGAAGGAGGCTTTCCTCTCCGCCTACAAAACCGGTGACCAGGACCTCTTCCGCGAGAATCGGGTCTTTCTCTGGGAGCTCGAGGAGATAGCGAGCCCGCAAAAGCAAAAGGATGGTGAGGCGGGAAACGGCGTCCGTGCGGATGGCGCCACAGCGGGATGCAGGACCTTCTTTTCCGGAAAGGGCGCTCTCGAAAAGGTGTTGGGCCAGAGCCACAACGAAGCGATGGTTTCGGCCAACGTATTCGGCGTTTTCGGGGGTGGGGCTGACGAAAGAAATCGTCCAGCGGGTCCGCGGTTTTTGGCGCCGTTTTTCCTGGGGCAGGGCGGCCCGCACCAGGGGCGGAAGCGCTGCTCGTACCTCCTCGGAGAGGTTCAGGTGATACACCTTAGGATTGCGGCGGTCCCGCTCCAGGGGAATGCCCAGGCGCTGACAGGCCTCGAGGACGAACCGTTCCACCTCCTCCGGCGCGCCCAGGATCGCGTCGGTAGCGCGGAGCTCCCGTTCCACCTCCTCGGGGTGGAGGGCGCGCTGGGCAAAGCGGGTGCGGCTTTCCCGCTCGCGCTCGGCGTCCAAATCCCATTTGCGGTGGAACTCCGCGGTGTAGTCCTGCATGAACTCAAACGCCAGGTCTTCCTGGAGCCGGGCGGCGGGCCCGCTGAAAAGCGCGTGGACCAGGGCCTCGATGACGTACTCTTCCTCCACGGGCACAGGCACATAGGTGCCCAGGCTTTGGCGAATTTCCCGGGCTTTGTTGAGGAGGACGCGGATGACCGCGCCGTCCACGGGGTTGTCGCGGCCGTAGAANCGCACCACTCGGACCTTCGGCGCCTTTTGGCCGAAGCGGTCCACCCNTCCCTCCCGCTGCTCCAGGCGGTTGGGGTTCCANGGGAGGTCGTAATGGAGGACGGCATTGAACCCCTTCTGGAGGTTGATNCCCTCNGAGAGGCACTCCGTGGCCACCAGCACCCGCTGTACCCCCTCTTCCTCCATGAAATCCTCCACNAGGGCGCGGCGTTCCTCCTCGCCGAGCCTTCCGGTGATGCAGAGGACCCGGGCCTCNGGAAATTCCTGGGCCAGGGCTTTCTCCAGGGCGTGGGCCACGTACTCCGCGGTGGCCACGTAGAAGCACCAGACGATGGGGTGGAAGCCTTCGCGGAGGAGGTTTTTGACGGCCCGGATGCAGCCCTGGAGCTTGGCGTCCTTTTCGGGGGTGATGGCCCGGGCGAGGTCCAAAAGGCGGCGCAGGCGCGGTTCCTCGTGCGGCACTCCGGATTCGGGGCGCTCCAAAAGGGGCCGGGGCGCCTCCTCCGGCGGCGGGGTTTCCGTGGGCTCGTAGGCGAAAGCGCCAAGGTCCCATTCCTCCTCGGGGGTTTCTTCGAGTTCTCTGCCTCTTCGGCGTTTTTCTAATGCGGCCTTGGCCGCGGCGGGGCTGGACATCACCGCCCGCAGGAGAGCCAGGGCCGCCCAATAGCGCATGCGGCGTTGGTATGCCGTAAGCTCTCTTCCCTTCTGCACAATGCCCAAACAGAACTCATGGGCCGCCTCGAAAAGCCGGCGCTGCTCAGGGGAAAGGGTGTAGGTTACGTCCACGGGCTCCCGCTCGGGGAAGAGGGGCTCCTCTTTTTCCCAGACCTTTTCGATGTCGCGGCGGGTACGCTGGACGAAGTGGCGGGCCAGGCGAATGCGCTGTTCTTCTGTCCAGGCCGAAGGATCCCAGCTTTCAAATTCGCGGTCCAGAAGCCCAAGGAGCCTCTGAAACGCTTGCGGCACGCCGCTGTGGGGCGTGGCGGTGAGAAGGAGAAGGTGGCGCCTGGGGTCATCGGCCAGCGCCCGCACGAGCTCGTAGCGCAGGTGGCGCTCGCGGCCGCCGGCCGGGGTGGCGCCGTGCACCTCGTCCACGATCACGAGTTCTGGCGCGTGTTGCAAAAACAGGTATTTGTTGCGCTCACGTTTCACGAAATCGATGCTCAGCACCTGGACGGGGAAGTGGCTGTAGACGCTGCGCTCGTGGGGAACCTCCCGTTCCAGGAGGCCCACGGTGGCGGAGTTCACCACCACCGGCTGAAAGTGAAATTTTTCGGAAAGCTCTTTCGCCCACTGGTCGCAAAGATAAGGTGGGCAGAGGACTGCTAAACGGCGTATTTCGCCGCGGTCCCAAAGCTCACGGGCAATCAGCGCGGCCTCGATGGTTTTTCCCACGCCCACGTCGTCAGCAATGAGGAGGCGCACGGGATCCAGACGCAGGGCCATAAGAAGGGGCACGAGCTGATAGGTGCGGGGGCGCACGGAGATCCGGCCCATCGAGCGGATGGGAGCGCTGTTTTCGCGGAGGAGGAGCCGCGCCGCCTGCCAGAAGAGATGCACACTTCCGGCATCCTTGATCCCATGCGCTTGCGGAAGGGGAAACTGCGCGGGCTCGATCCTTTCCGTGGGATAGCTGTACCCAAGAAGTTTCGCGAGCTCGGGGTGGACCTCGATTGCTTCCTCATCCCCGCCCGTGAGGGGGCGGAGATACAGGACTTCTGAAGAACGGGAAAGGACAACCCACAGGCGGTCGCGGAAGCTCACCACGCCGCCTACGCGGAGCTTTTCCATGCCCGAATTGTATGCGGGCCGCTTCCCTGTGGGCCAATCCCCTGGCGGCGCCGGACCGGGGCTAACCTCCCCCTACGGGCGGAAGAAGTGTCACCTCGTCTCCCTCGCGCACCGGCGTATTCCACCCCCGCTGGAACTGGATGGATGTTCCGTTCACAAGGGCGGAAATGTGGCGGTGGATCTGGCCTTGAGGGTCATAAAGCCTTGGCCGAAGCGAGGGATAGCGGGAAACCAAAGCCTCCACAACTTGGCCCACCACCGCTCCCTCGGGAAGCTCGAGGACCACCGGATTCTCAGGGATCTCCTCCCGAAACGGAAAATAGAGGCTCACCCGAACTTTCATAAGCCCCGCACAAGCCTCCGCGCGATCTCCCGCTGCCGCGGAATGTAGCGGTAAAGTTCCCCCTTCACCAGCTCGCCGCCCCGCACGAGGATCTCGCCGTTCACCATCACCAAATCCGCGTACTGGGCAGCGCAGTGAAGCAATGCGGCCACAGGGTCCGCGGCGCCTGCGAACTCCAGGGTGGAAATGTCCCAAAGGGAAAGGTCCGCGCACTTTCCGGGCTCGAGGGAACCGACTTCCCGCTCCCAGCCCATCACCCGGGCTCCGCCCATCGTGGCCATCCACAAGGCCTTCCGCGCGGGCATGGCCTCCGCNCCGTACTTCACCCGGGAAAGGAGCATGGCCTGGCGGGCCTCGCGGATCATGTTGGAGGCGTCGTTGGAGGCCGATCCATCNACGGCNAGGCCCACCTTCATTCCGGCGGAAAGCATCTCGGGAATCGGCGCAATTCCTGAACCCAAAAGCATGTTGGAGGAGGGGCAATGCGCCACCCCCACCCCGGCTTTTGCGAGTTTTTCGATGTCCTGGGGGTTGAGGTGCACGGCGTGGGCGATCCAGACGTCCGGGCCAAGCCAATCCAAATCCGCCAGGTAATCCACGGGCCGTTTCCCGAATTTTTCCAGGCAGAAAGCCTCTTCATCGAGGGTTTCCGCGAGGTGGGTGTGAAGGAGAACTCCATGCTTTCGGGCGAGCTTCGCCGTCTCCCGCATGAGCGTCGGCGTCACGGAGAAGGGCGAGCAGGGGGCAAGGGCGATGCGCAGCATCGCGCCAAAGCTTTTGTCGTGGTAGCGGAGGATGAGGCGTTCGCTGTCGGCAAGGATTTCCTCCTCGGTTTGGACCACATCCTCAGGGGGAAGCCCGCCCTCTTTTCGGGAGAGGGACATGGAGCCGCGGGTGGGGTGGAAGCGGATCCCCACCTCTTTGGCGGCCTCGATCTCCACGTCGATGAGGTTCCGTTTGCCCCGCGGGAAAAGGTAGAGGTGGTCAGTGGAAAGGGTGCACCCGGAAAGGAGGAGCTCGGTGAGGCCCACAATGGCAGACACGTAGACCGCCTCCTCGTCGATCCCCCGCCAGCGCTCGTAGAGGAAAATGAGCCAGTCGAAGAGCTTTTTGTCCTGGGCACCGGGCACAGCCCGGAAGAGGGTTTGGTAGAGGTGGTGATGGGTGTTGACCATGCCGGGGATCATCACGCGGTCGCGGCCGTCGATCACCTCGTCGTAGGGCCCCTGGGGCGGCTCGCCCTCGCCCAAAGCGGCGATGCGGTTCCCTTCCACCAAAAGCCAAGCCTTTTTGAGCTCCCGGCCCTGGGAGTCGAAGGTGGCAATTACCTCCACATCACGAAAGAGAATCCGCTTCATCTTGCCCCTTTCCCCTCACGCATCACCCTTCACCCATCACAATCTCAGGTCGGCCTCATGGCAGCGCTCAAGGAACGCGGTGAGAAGCTGGATGGCCGCCTCAATATCTTTTTTGTGGGAGGCCTCGACCACGGTGTGCACGTAGCGGGTGGGAACGGAAAGGGTCACTACCGCCGCGCCCTCGCGGGCAAGCTGAATGGCGCCGGCGTCAGTTCCGCCCCGAGGGAGGATCTCCATCTGGTACGGAATGTTTTTCTCCTCGGCGAGCTTCACCAAAAAGCGCACAAGGCCCGGGTGGGAAATAGAAGCGGAGTCTTTGAGCTTGATAGCTACACCCTTGCCGAGCTTTGTAATTTGTTCGTGGGGCTGGACCCCGGGCATGTCGCAAGCAAGGGTAGTGTCCAAGGCGACGCCGATTTCCGGGGCGATCTGGAAGGCGCTGGCTCGCGCGCCCCGAAGCCCCACCTCTTCTTGCACCGTGGCCACAAAATAAATGTCCGCCTCGTGGTTCTTGAGACGCCGCAGGGCTTCGATTCCCACATAAACTCCGACCCGATCGTCCAAAGCTTTTCCGGAAACGAGCTCCCCCACTTCCGCAAACGTCTGGTAGAGGGTTACGGGATCGCCAATCCGCACCCGTTCCTTTACCTCTTTTCCGGGCAAGCCCACGTCCACGAAGAGGTCCTGGATGCGGATTTCCTTTTTCTTCTCCTCCTCGGTGAGGATGTGGATGGGCTTTATGCCGATGAGGCCCAAAAGGGGGCCTTTTTCGGTGTGGACCACCACCCGGGAGGCGATGAGGGTGCGGGGGTCGAATCCGCCCACGGGTTCCAGGCGAAGGAATCCATTCTCCTCATCGATATGGGACACAAAAAATCCGATCTCGTCCATGTGGGCGGCCACCACCACTTTGGGGCCTGTGCCTTTCTTGTGGGCGATGAGGTTTCCCAGAAGGTCCACCTGGATTTCGTCGACGACGCCGCTTAGGGCCTCGCGGACGATACGCCGAATCTCCTCCTCCCGTCCGGGAACGCCAGCCGCCTCCGAAAGCCGCTTCAAAAGCTCCACCTTTCCCCCTTTCTCTTCTGAGCCTAGCCCAGGTTCGGGGAGAAAACAACTTCACAGAGCTTTTCCCCCACGCTACAATGGCCTTTAGGGACGATGATTCCTATCAGGGATTACCGCCTGAGCGGAAAAAGGCCGTGGGCCACTTACACGTTGATTGCCCTGAACGTCATCGTTTTCCTCTACACCCTCAGCTTTCCCGATACTGGTTTTGTGCTCCTTGATGGGTGTTTGTGGCGGGACACGTTTGGTCAAACTCCGCCGGGCTTTAACCCCGTGATGTATCGGCGCTACGGCCGGGGCTGCCTTTATCCCCTGACGCCGCGCGATGCTTTCTACGTGCAATACGGACTTATTCCCGCGGAGTTTCTCTCGGGGAAGGATCTTCCGCCCACCGTTCCCTTCCCCATCTGGCTCACCCTTTTCACCTCCATGTTCCTCCACGCGGGGTGGCTGCACCTCATCGGCAACATGTGGTACCTCTGGATTTTCGGGGACAACGTGGAGGCCTCGATGGGGCCACTGCGGTACCTCCTTTTTTACCTCCTTTCCGGGGTTGGCGCTGCGGGTTTGCAGATGGCGGTGAGCGGGAGGAGCACGGTCCCCATGGTGGGCGCGTCGGGAGCGATTTCCGGGGTTATGGGCGCCTACCTCGTGCTTTTCCCGTGGTCCCGCATCCTTACCGTTGTTCCCATTTGGTTTTTCCTCCATCTCGTGGAGGTGCCGGCGTTTATCTTCCTAGGCCTTTGGTTTTTGCTCCAATTCTTCTCGGGAATTGTGGACCTGCGGAATTTGGGCGGGGTGGCGTGGTGGGCCCATATCGGCGGTTTTTTGACCGGCGCCCTTTTGGTCTTCCTTTTCCGGCGGCGCACGGTGGTTCCCGGTATTCTTTTGTGGTGGGAGCGGCGCCGCTATCGGTACTGGTAGGACCTTGCCGCTCATTTTGGGGATGGACGAGGCGGGAAGGGGCGCGGTCCTCGGCCCCTTGATCGTGGCAGGTGTCCTTGTCCCAGAAAGCCAAAGGGAGAAACTTTGGCCCCTTGGGGCTCGCGATTCCAAGGCCATCGCCCGGCCACGCCGAAAGGTGATCCTGAGGACACTTTGGAGCCAGGGGGTGCGGGGATGGGCCGTGGCCATCCCGCCGGAAAGGATTGATACCCAAAGCCTCACGGCATTAGAACTTTCCGCGATGGCAGAGCTTATCCAGAAGCTTCAGCCGGACGAGGTGGTATTAGATCCGCCTGTGGGGCCACGGGCTTTGCCGCAATTTTTGCACATCCTCAGCCAGGCTTCGGGCTTTCCGGCTGAAAAAATACGAGCATTTCCGAAAGCCGACCAAAAGGATCCTGTGGTCGCCGCGGCTTCCCTTTTGGCCAAAGTGGTTCGCGATAGCTACGTTCTCTTTTTGCGCCGAACCTACGGCGATTTTGGCTGGGGCTATCCGGGCGAACGGAGGGTCCAGGATTTCCTGAGGGAGTGGGTGAGAAAGAATGGGGATCTTCCGCCCATCTGTCGCCAGCGCTGGCATACCGTCTCCCGCTTTTTGGAATCGGAGTTGAACTTTTCGCGTTAATTTGGGAAAATTGCGACCAAACGCAAGGGGGAAGTCATGCCCAAACGCACTTATCAGCCGCATCGGCGGAGAAGGCATCGAGTGCATGGCTTTTTGGCGCGGATGCGAACGCCTGGTGGCCGGGCGGTGATTGCCCGCCGCCGCAAGAAGGGCCGCAAACGCCTCACCCCTGTATAAGGAGAGGAGCACCTTGGCGAAAAAACGCGTCTACGAACTCGCCCGTGAGCTGGGCATGTCCACGAGGGAGCTCATNACTACCCTCGAGAAACTGGGCATGCCNAACCTCACCGCCTTTCACGTTATCCGCGAAGANGACGAGGAGNTCATCCGGGGGCTTCTTTCCGAGCAAAAGGCGGAAGTGGCGGTAAAGCCCGCNGAAGAAAAACCTGTGCCTAAGGGCCANCCGCGGCCGCCGGTGGTGGCCGTCCTCGGCCACATTGACCATGGGAAAACCACGCTCCTCGACCGCATNCGCAGAACCCACGTGGCCGCGGAGGAGCCCGGCGGAATCACCCAGTCNATCGGTGCCTACCAAGCCCAGGTGGACGGAAAGCTCATCACNTTCATCGATACTCCAGGGCACCGGGCGTTTACGGCTATGCGGGCCCGCGGCGCCAAGGTCACGGACATCGCCATTCTCGTGGTGGCCGCGGACGACGGGGTCATGGCCCAAACCCTCGAAGCCCTCGATCACATCAAAGCTGCGGGCGTCCCCATGATCGTGGCCATCAACAAAATCGACAAACCCGAGGCCAATCCCGAACAGGTAAAGCGCGAGCTCGCTAACCTCGGGTACATCCCCGAGGATTGGGGCGGGAACACCATCATGATCCCNATNTCCGCCCTCACCGGCCAAGGNGTAGATGAGCTTTTGGAGATGATCCTCCTTGTGGCCGAGCTAGAGGGCATTTCCGGCGATCCTGANGGGGAACTTGAGGCGGTAGTGATCGANAGCCANATGGACCCGCAAAAAGGCCCAGTGGCCACAGCCATTGTCAAAAACGGGACGCTGAGGGAGCGGGATGTGGTGGTCGTGGGCACCGCCTGGGGGAGAATCCGGGCCCTTTTGGACCACCAAGGGAAGAGGATTCCAGCGGCTGGACCGGGAACTCCCGTGCAGATCCTCGGCCTTTCCGCAGTACCCCAGGCCGGCGAGAAGGTGGAGCTGGTGGGAAGCCCCAAGGAAGCCGAGGAAATTGTGGAAAAGCGTCTGGAGGCCGAGCGGGAAAAGAGGCTTTCCGTGCGCACTCCTCCCTCGTTGGAGCAGCTTCTCACTGAAGCCCAAAAGAAAAAACTCGTCCTCATCATCAAAGCCCAGACTTTCGGCGCCCTGGAGGCCGTTAAGCTCGAGCTCGGCACTATCGAGCAAGAAGGGGTGGAGCTGGAGATCCTCCATGCCGGGGTGGGGCAAATCAGCGAATCCGACGTGCTCTTGGCCGCCGCGGAAACGCAGGGGCAACCCCTCATCTTGGGGTTCGGAGTTAAAGTCGATCCCAAAGCCCAAAAACTTGCGGAGCAAAAGGGCATTCCCATTCGCACCTACGACATCATCTACGACCTGGCCCTCGATGTGCAGCGGGCGCTCAAGCGCCTCCTCGGTCCGGAGATCCGGGAGGTCAAGGTGGGCGAGGCCGAGGTCCTCAAGGTCTTCAACATCGCGGGCGTGGGTCGCGTGGCCGGATGCGCCGTGCGCTCGGGCCGCATCGTGCGCGGCGGAAAAGTCCGGGTCCTCCGCAGGGGCGCCGAGGTCTTTGTGGGCGAAATCGCCTCCCTGAAGAGGTTCGCGGAGGACGTGAAAGAGGTCCGTGAGGGGTTTGAGTGCGGCGTGCGGATTGCCAATTTCGACGACGTCCGCGAGGGCGATATCCTCGAAGTTTACGTTCGCGAGGAAGTCCCTGTTCAATAGCCATGGCGGTAGGGATCCTGCGCGTGAGTCTGCGTTTTTTGGGGGTGCATACCCTGAAGGAAAAGCGGGCCATCCTGGAGGGACTTTTGGTGCGGCTGCGCCGGGAATTCAACGTTTCCGCTGCAGAGCTTGCGGAGCTCGATAACCCCGAGAAGGCCGTGCTGGGTTTTGCCCACCTCTCCAACGATGGCGCCTACTGCGACGGTGTCCTGCAAAGGGTTCTGGAGCGCCTTTCGGGAAGCCGCGACTTTTATGTGGAGTCCCACGAGCTGGAGGTGCTTTGATGCGCTGGCGGGCGCGGGCAAGGCTGGCCGAGCTCATTGCCCGGGAGATCGCGGATATCCTGGAGTTTGAGGCAAAAGACCCCGTCCTCCGCGAGGCCCTGCCCACGATCTTGGGCGTGGAGCTTTCCCCCGATGGCCAAGAGGCCAAGGTTCTTGTGTACATCTCCGGCACCGATGAGGAAAGGGCTCG
>Ga0065719_100031_pt1 | contig 44327 bp, 43 predicted proteins | sample GBSCel85sediment_FD_59106 | JGI IMG/M metagenome (GOLD analysis project Ga0065719, IMG submission 59106) | Hot spring sediment microbial communities from Great Boiling Spring, Nevada - Cellulolytic enrichment CS 85C v3 (version 3) | ecosystem: Environmental > Aquatic > Thermal springs > Hot... | reverse complement strand
CCGATTTTTTCGACGTTTTCTCTCCTCTCCAGCCATTCCCTGTTCAAAAGTCCCTTTATGTAGAATTTTTCCGTGTACTCTTTGAGCATTCGAGTGGTGCTGAATTTTGGAGCCACGCTCTTTATGCTTTCTTTCATCATGAGAACCCACTTTTCTCTATTTTCGTAGTAGGTAGGAATTATTTCGTTTTCGAGAAGTTCGTACAGGGCTTCAGCGTCCTTTGGATCATCCACTTCTGTTTCTGGAAGCACGCTTTCATCGCCTATCACCCATCCGTTTCTGCCGTTATATCCCTCAACCCACCAGCCATCGTACACGCTCGCGTTCAGAACACCGTTCGCTGCGGCTTTCATTCCGCTTGTTCCACTCGCTTCCATGGGTCTTCTTGGATTGTTCAACCACACATCAACACCAGACACCATGAGTCGAGCCATTCCGATGTCGTAATTTTCAAGTACGATGATTTTGTTCTTGAAATCAGGCATCTGTGAAACTTTGTAGATCCTTCTGAGAAATTCCTTTCCACCCTCGTCCCTCGGGTGGGCCTTTCCAGCGTACACAATGTAAACCGGCCTTTCGGGATTATTGACAATTCTCTTGAGTCTTTCCAGGTTACTGAAAAGAAGAACCGCCCTCTTGTAAGTTGCGAACCTTCTGGCAAATCCTATGATGAGTGCGTTTTCGCTGATCTCCGGCAGTGGCTCGTCGATTCCGAGTCTTTCGTTTCTTCTTTTAATGGACTCTCTTATGTAATCTATGAATCGCTTCTTTGCATTCAGATGTGCTTCCCAAAGTTCTTCATCGGGTATCCTGTCAACTCCGTACCATATTCCTTCGAGATCAGTGTGCTCCCTCCAGATTCTTCCGAGGTACCTGTCGAACAGTTTTCTCATCTCACGGTTGATCCAAGTTCCCATGTGAACACCGTTCGTTATGCCTTCGATTGGGATCTCCTCTACTGGAACTCCCTTCCAAACGTTCTTGAACATCCTTCTCGATACATCTGCGTGCAGCTTGCTCACTCCGTTTATGAACGAGGAGGTTCTCAAAGCCAGATACGTCATGTTGAAGTTGCCGTCTTCGTCTCTTCCGAGGTTCATAAGCAGTTCTTTGGATTCGAATCCCTCGAAGAACTTTGTCAGTTTCTTTTCCACGAAATCAAGCGGGAACCTGTCGTGACCCGCGGGCACAGGTGTGTGCGTTGTGAAAACGGTTGTCTGCCTGACGATCTCGAGGGCCTCGGTGAAGGAGAATCCTTCTTCCATATAGTTCTTTATCCTTTCGAGAGATGAGAAGGCAGGATGACCCTCGTTTAGGTGAATGACGCCGGGTTTTACCTTGAGTGTCTTCAGAAGTTTCATTCCGCCGATGCCAAGCAGGATTTCTTGGGAAATTCTCACATCAGGTTCTGGGTTGTAGAGATAATCACAGACTTTTCTGAATCTATCATCGTTTTCCTCGAAGTCTGTGTCGAGAAGATACAGCTTCACCCTTCCAACCCGTACTTCGAACACGCGGGCTTTTACAGTATTGTTGTCTATGGGTACTTCCACGATCACCTGGTTTCCATCTTCATCTCTGAGAGGTTTCATCGGGAGTTCTTCGACGTCGTATTCCGGAAAGATCTCGATCTGGCTTCCATCCCTGTCTATCTGCTGAGTGAAATACCCGTGTTTGTAGAGAAGACCTATGGCTATGAGAGGGAGTCCAAGATCACTGGCTGATTTGAGGTGGTCTCCGGCGAGGATACCGAGTCCTCCGGAGTAGATTGGAAGTGCTTTCGTCAATCCGTATTCCATACACATGTAAACTATCTTTTCGTCCCATTCGGGGTAGTTCACATTGAACCAGGTGTCTTCTCTTTCCATGTAGTCTGTGAATCTTTCGAGCGTTAGCTCGTAGAGAGAGATGAAGTCCTCGTCTTTCGATAATTTTTCCAGCCTTTCCTCTGAAACTTCTCTCAGTATTTTGACGGGATTTCTGTGTTCCTCCCACTTTTCCGGATCGATCATCCTCCAGAGCCTCTGAGCGGATCTGGACCAGCTCCACCAGAGGTTGTAGGCGAGATTTTCGAGCTCTTTCAAGTTCTCGGGAAGTTTCTCCAGCACAATTTCTCCTCCTCTCAGAGAGGTTTCTTTCAGAAGTATTCTACGTTGATTATAAGATGGTGTCAATTAAAAAATATTTCTGTAAATCAAAATACAGACATAATTAAAATGGGGGAGATTCAGGAAGGAGAAATCCCTTAGAGGACGGAAAAATTAAAACCCGGCCACCTCGTAGAATTTGTAAGCTATCTCGTGCGTTCTTTTTTTCAGTTCCTCGAAGTTCCCACGGAAGATTTTCCAAAGGATCTTTGTCGTGTAGAGAAGAGAGAATCTGGAAAGCATATTTCTGAGTTCTTCCAGGTTTTCGCTGGGGACTTTCACCATTATTCTGTCCAACCATTCTTCATAAACGCCGATATGCAATGAAGAACCTTCTGTTTCATCTATGAGTGAATTTATAGAATGAATCAAATCGTAAAGGTGAAAAAACTTCGTGAGCTGAGAGATGAGTTTTTTGTCCACGTCCCAGTTGAGTTCCGCAGGAACCGGTTCATAATAAGAAAAAAAGACCACACCATTTGGAAAATCCGCCGATGAGATCTCGAGTTCCCTTTCCATGAAAGCCTTGTTGTCGTAGTAACTCATCATAAAAACTGGCACCTTTTTCATCAGGAGTTTCAAATCTTCGGGATGAACTTTCAAGCTTCCAATTTTCATGTTCAGGTTGAGTGAAACCTTCTGTGGTTTTACAAAGAAATCGAGACCCTTGTGAACTATGTGTGTCATCTCCCGCCCTCCCTGTACCATTCGATGAGATCAGAGAGTATCTTCTTTGAGAGGTTCATACCATCCTCGCTCAGAAAAATTTTACCATTTTTCACTTCCACATAACAAGGATATTTTTTTTGTAACTTTTCCAGCAAGGGAAGGAGGATTCTCACCCGGTTTAACTCTACTCCCTCCTTTATCCTCAAACCCATGAAGACGGTCTCCAGTGCTTCCTCTTCTTCTGTGTTTTCATGCACGTATTCGTAAGGTAGTTCTCCTCTGGTGATTTTTTCCTCGTACTCTTTGAGATCAGAGACATTCACGTATCGAAGCCTTCCGATGTGTCCACCCGCGGAAACACCGAGTCCCAGATAGTTTTCATTTCTCCAGTAGAAGATGTTGTGAAGAGATTCCTTCTCTGGCTTGGCAAAATTTGAGATCTCGTATCTGACGAATCCCCGTTCTTTCAGAAATTCGACGAAAAGGTCGTGCCTTCTTTCCAAATCGCCTTCTTCAGGAAGTTCTACAAGACCCTTTGTGGTGAGATCAAAGAGTTTTGTTTTTTCGTCTATCTCGAGGAGGTAGAGCGAAACGTGCTGAGGAGGAAATTCTTCAAGGAAACGAAAGTTCTTCTCCAGTGTGATGTCGGTCTCACTGGGAAGTCCAAGGATGAAATCGAAGTTCACGTTTTCGAACCGCTCTAGGATTATTTTTGCTTTTTTCTTGAGAGTTTCTTCGTTGTAGAGCCTTCCAGTGTTCTTCAGCACAGTGTCGTCGCAGGCCTGAACACCGAGGCTGATTCTGTTGATTCCAATTTGTTTGTAGATCTTCAGTTTTTCTGGTTCAACGGACTCCGGATTGACTTCGATGGTTATTTCAATTGGTGTGAAACTTCTGGAGACTCTCTCCAGTTTTTCCAGAACCATTCCCAAAAAAGAAGGAGAGACGACCGAAGGAGTCCCTCCACCGAAGTAGGCGGTTTTTATCTCGCTTTCCCTGAGTACTTCTTCGTAGAGATCGATCTCTTTCAGGAGACAAGAGAAATACTCGTCGAATTTTTCAGAAACAACGGAGTAGAAGTCGCAGTACACACACTTGCTCTTGCAAAAGGGAACATGGACGTAAACAGCGAGTTTCATGACTTTTTGCTTTCGATCAACTCCTTCAGTCTTTCAAAATTCACTTCGTACTCATAGAGAGGTGTTTTGTCACCTTTTCTTGCGAGTTCCTCGAAGGTCTCTTTGTTTTTGTTCACATAGAATATTCCAAGTGGGAGTTTCTCATCTTCTATAGCTCTTTTGAAGGCGAGTTCTCTATCTGTGGGATCGTGGTCTTTCAGGTAATATGTGTTCTCTTTGTACCATTCGTACGTGTTCAGCTTGTTGAAAGTGACGCACGGCTGGAAGATATCCACGAGGGCGTACCCTTTGTGCCTTATCGCTTCTTTCAAGATGTCTTTTGTGAACTCTATGTCTCCTATGAAAGTTCTTGCAACGAAGGAAGCATCGAGTGCTATAGCAACAGCTAAAGGATTAAACGGTTCCAGGATCACACCGTCCACCTGTACGGGTGTTTTGAAGCCTTTCAGACTCGTGGGAGAGGCCTGTCCCTTTGTGAGACCGTAAACCTGATTGTCGTGGACTATGTTCACAATATCCGGGTTTCTTCTGATCGTGTGTATGAAGTGGTTTCCACCTTCACCGTACATACATCCATCTCCACTTTCTGCGATCACAAGGAGGTTCGGATTCGCCACCTTTATCGCCGTCGCTGCGGGAAGTGCTCTTCCGTGAAGTCCGTTGAACATGTTAACACCAACGTACTGGGGCATCTTCGCTGCCTGACCTATACCTGATACAATGACCACCTGTCGTGGATCGACGTTCAGTTCCTCCAGTGCCTTCATGAGAGCGGTTCTTATTCCGAAGTTTCCACACCCTGGACACCAAGCAATATCCTTGCTTATGTATTCATCCAGCCTCATTCACAACACCTCCGCTATTTTCTCTTTCAACTCTTCGACGGAAAACTGAAGGCCACTGTACTTGAGAATTCTATCCTTTATGTGGAAACCCGTCACCTGGCGGATCAGATTCGCGAATTGCCCTGTCGCATTTCCTTCCACTGCCACAACTTTTTCGGCCTTTTCGAAGTACCTCGAGACGGACTCATCGATTGGCCAGACCTGAGAAAAATGAAGGAGCGCCACTCCATTGAGATCTTCTATCGCTTCCTTTATCGGTTCCAGAGTGGAACCCCAGGCCACCAGAAGAACCCGGTAGTTTTCATCACCGATCAGTTTTGGTTCTACAAGTTCTTTTTTCAAAGCTTCTCCTTTTCTGAGCCTCTTGTTGACCATTCTCACACGGGTATCGAAATCTTCAGTTATGTGACCGAATTCATCGTGCTCGTCGCTGTCGACCTTCACAAGACCCTCACCGTATCCGGGAATTCCTCTTGGAGAGATACCATCTTCGGTGATAACGTACCTGATGTAGTCTCTTGTTGTTTTTATGAAGTGTTTTTCCACCTTCAATTCGTCCAAATCAAAACCAGGAAGGTTGTAATACGAGTCAACAAGATACTGATCCGTCAGCACAAAGACCGGCACCTGGTATTTGTCAGCAACGTTGAAGGCTTTCTGTGTCAGATAGAACGCTTCTTCCACGTTTCCGGGAGCATAAATGACCCTTGGAAAATCTCCGTGTCCAGCGTACAGAGCCAGGTTCAAATCTCCCTGCTCCGTTCTTGTGGGAAGACCGGTCGCGGGTCCAGGTCTCTGTGCCAGATGAATCACAGCGGGTGATTCTATCATTCCGGCAAGACTGAGGGCTTCTTCCATGAGGGCAAAGCCTCCACCCGATGTGGTGACAAGACCTCTCGCACCGGCATACCACGCTCCGATGATCATGTTCATGGCGGCGATTTCGTCTTCTGCCTGTTCCACCACTATTCCGAAGTTGTTCTTGTGTTGGGAAAGAAAAACAAGTACGGAAGTGGAGGGAGACATGGGGTAGGAGGAGACAAAATTACAGCCTCCAGCGATCGCTCCGAGTCCCACAGCCTCTGCTCCATTCAGAAGAACCTCATTCTTTATCGATGAATCTTTTTCAACGTCGAATTCGATTTTCTGAGAGAATTCTTGACCTCTTCTGTATCCTTCCAATGCAGCACGGATGTTGTCGTTCACGATGTCTTCACCTTTGCCACTGAACTGACGGGTGATCTGGTCTTTCAAGACGGATTCATCTGCACCGAGCAGTCCAGAGAGAAAACCTATGGCAACTGAGTTCGCGTATATACTCTTTCCAATCTGTTTTGCTATGTTCAGGAAAGGTACCACGATTTTTTCACCGGGTGATTCTTTGATGAACTCTTCTTCTCCGATGATCAGTGTTTTTTCCGCGATGCGATTTTTCAACCTTTCAGTGGCACCTTTTCCCAGGGGTATGAGTATGTCTATTCTGTCAACAAAGGCGCGTACTCTCTTCGAAGAAACGCGGATTTCTGTGGTGTTGTTTCCTCCTCTCACCCTCGACATGTACTCCTTGGTGGCAAACACGTGAAAGCCGGAGTCTTTTAAAACCCGTGTTAGGACGTTCTCGACTGTCTGTATTCCCTGTCCCGCTTCCCCACTCAAGACAATGCTCACATCTTTCATTCTGAACCACCTCTCTTTTTGAACTTGTTTTTGTAGAGGAGATCGTCTGCTCTCGAGAGCACTCTTTCTATCGGTATGAAACCGTCTATCTCTTCATAACCAACGGAGAATTCTATGTTGAAGGGCAAGTCTACATTTTTAAGGTTTTCTTCTACCCTTTTCAGAACACCGGCAGCGTTCTCTTTGGTGCTATCGACGAGCACCAGGAGAAACTCATCGCCACCGTATCTGAAAACAAGATCTGACTCCCGNATGGTTCTCTTAAGGACTTTGACAAATTCAATGAGTGCTTTGTCACCCATCAAATGTCCGTAAGTGTCGTTTATCATTTTCAAACCATCTACATCCATGATCACCAGAATGGACTTCTTCTGGTTTCGCCTGAGCCACGCCATGTGAGAGAATATCCACTCGTTGAAGTAGTGCCTTGAATAAGCTTCGGTTAGGGGATCTTTCAGTGCGAGTTCGCGGTACTTCTGGTGAAGATGATATTCCCTCAGGTAGAGAGACACCACTTCCGCAAACGTATTGAGAACGCCAAAGAATGAAGGTGCTATGTTTTCATTCGACAGAAAAACCATGTGGTAAGAAGGTATGTTTTCATCCTTCAGATTCACGATGATGTAATGAGCACCTTCTTTCTCCAGTTTTTCTATTTTTTCTGTCTCTTCTCGGGATTTTCCAAAATCGAATTCCGGTATCTTCTCCATACCCATATGAAATACGGGGATGTCCCCTTCGAATACGATTCCCCCTGTGAAAACATTACTCGCTTCTACGATCTTCTGCAGGGCCTCTTTGAGAAATTCTTCGGCTGAGATGGGTTTTCTGAAAAGGAGCAAGAGGGTGAATATGGTGCTCATGATCTTTTGAAGTTGCTGTTCGTTTGTCAGAGTTTTTCTCATGAGAAGATAGGTGCTCGTAAGGTTTCCAAGTGATTTCAAGATCTTTTTTGAAAGTTCTGAAAAGCCAAAGTAAGGACTGTCGAGGGCGATGTTTCCCACAAATTCGTCTCCAGAAAATATACCCACAACGAGGCTCTTTCTCGTACCTCGGAGAGTCTTTTCAAAGAATTTCCACATGTCGTCTGGAAAAAGTCCCCTGTCATAGTCAAGGAAATCAACCTCTAATGGATCTTTTCCAGCTCTGAACAGATATCTGGATGGAAATCTTTTTCCAAACAGATCTACAATGTGTCCCCTCGAGGCAACAAAGACCCAGTCTCCTGATGGGGTGATTCTGGAGACGCTTCCTTTTGTTGCTTTTGGAACCACTTCCATCGCGATATCCAGGATTTTCTGAAAGAACTCTTCTTCAGGCGAGTTCGGATCGAGTTTTGAAAGTCCATCAACTATGGTATCGAGGCTCTTTTCCAGCTGTCTGTAGTACTCGATCTTCCTTCTCACATGACAGAAAAGATAAAGCGCAAACACAAGAAATCCAAACGAGATAACGTAAAAGAAAACCTGCAAACTATTTCCCCCTCACAATTCNANNGATTCTCCCGGCTCAAGAATCACACATTCAACACCCTTTTCCTCGACCTTTTTCTTGAACAGCTCTACATCCGCNAAGATGAGTTCCCATGTTCCATAATGCATGGGAACAACCTTCTTCGGTTTTATCATCGCCGTTGCTCTCACGGCGTCTTCCACGTCCATGACGAAATTTCCACCGATTGGAAGAAACGCTACATCCACGTTCTCTTCTCCGAGAAGTTCCATCTCCCTGGTCAAACCGGTGTCTCCTGCGTGGTATATCTTTTTTCGCTCGAGCGTGATGAGAAAGCCAGCAGGATTTCCTCCGTAGATCATACTGTCTCCATCGAGAATTCCAGAGCCATGAACGGCAGGTGTCATCTTCACCCTGCCAAAATCGAAGAGGTAGCTTCCACCTATGTGCATGGCATGGGTCTTCACACCTTTTTTTCCGAGGTAATGGCAGATTTCGTAGTTGGATATCACCGTGGCATCGTTTTTCTTTGCTATTTCTACAGCATCCCCGAGGTGATCTCCGTGTCCGTGTGTCACGAGTATGTAATCGATCTTTGGAAGATCCTCCAATTTTACAGGACAAACCGGATTTCCTGAAATGAAAGGATCGATGATGATGTTTTTCTTTCCCTCTATCAGCACCACGGCGTGTCCCAGGAATGTGACTTTCATGTTACCACCTCCTACTTTAGATTATACTCTTTTCGGAAATTAACGTTGAAGAAGGAATATGTTCGTTGAAAAATTCTTCTTTCTGTACTGGTTTCTCTTCCAGCGTAATGTTAGAATAGATCTACGCAGATGCTTTTTCGGGAGGTGATTTCTAAGTGGAAAGCACCAGTCTTCCTCCGTAAAAAAGCGGTCCGAGGAGGTGTGAAAATGAAGATCAAGGTAGAGATCGATCTTCAGGAATTGATCGAAAAAGGAGACTTCAAGACACTCAAAAGAGTTCTCGAACAACAGGATCCCGCCGACGTGAAGGAGATGATTGAAAAGCTTCCGCCTGACCTGAAAGTGGTCGTTTTTAGACTCCTTCCCAAGGATAAGGCCGCTGAAGTGTTCAGCGAACTCGAACCCGATGATCAGTTGGAACTCATAAAACTTTTCAGAGAGGAACGGCTGAAGGAGATTTTCGAATCGATGGATCCAGACGACAAGGTAGAACTGCTCGAAGAGATGCCCGCGAACGTGGTGAAGAAGCTCCTTTCATACCTTCCTCCACAGGAGAGGGAGGAATTGCTTCACATCCTGAATTATCCCGAAGATTCTGCGGCAAGGCTTGCCCACCACAGAATACGTAGAGCTTTTCGAGGATATGACCGTCAGGGAAGCACTGGAAAAGGTGAGAAGAGAAGGAAAGAAGAAAGAGAACATCTACTCTCTCATGGTGATAGATAGAACAAGAAAACTCAAGGGAACCGTTGAGCTCAGAGACATGATCGTTGCCGATCCCGATCAGAAGGTATCGGAAATCATGAACAAGGATCCTGTTTTTGTTCACGCCACTGATGACCAGGAACTCGCGGCGGAACTCATGAAGAAATACGACCTGATCATACTACCGGTAGTTGACAGCGAAGAGAGATTGATTGGTGTGATCACCTTTGACGATCTCGTTGACGTCATCGAAGAAGAGGCAACGGAAGACATACAGAAGATGGCCTCAATGAGTGTTACTTACACACCCTATTTCCACACTCCTGTATGGAAGTTTATTTTGAAAAGATCCCCATGGCTTGTGGCGCTTCTTCTTCTTGAAAGTATAAACAGCAATATCATATCAGGCTATGAAAAGTTCCTCGCATCAATACCACTGATAGCAGCCTTTATTCCAACGATGATGGATGCTGGAGGGAACATTGGTTCTCAGATATCTGCTCTCATAATAAGAGGAATGAGTTTAAACGAGATAACCGCAAAAGACTGGTGGAAGGTTCTGCTGAGAGAATCTCTGATAGGTTCTATCTTAGGTTTTATTCTTGCGGGTGTTCTGTACCTGAGGGCTTTTCTGATCTCTTCTGATCCCACATTGAATTTCGCCGTTGCAACAGCCTTACTCGTAGTAATTCTGTATGCAAATATCTTGGGCGCGCTTCTTCCCTTCATCGCCCGTATCTTCAAAATTGACCCGGCCTTCATGGCAGGACCGCTTCTCACCACGATCGTCGACGTGACAGGCATCATGATATATTTCTACGTGGTGCACAGTTTCTTGAGTTGAAGAGGAGAGACCATGGTTAAGCTGATAATCAAGTTTGGCTTGATAATAATCTCTTTCGTTGTGTTGTTTTCAAATGCCCTTCTGGGGCTTCTTTTCTTTTTCTTACTCTCTCTTCCTGTGGTGAGAAACGCTGTTTTGGGAAGACTTCCGATAAAATTGAAAAAATCGGTAACGGGCAATGTTTACACTTACGAATACAAAAATGGCCTGAAAATGGACATATATTATCCATCTGTGAAAAGAAAGAGTTATCCGTTCGTGCTTTTTGCACACGGTGGTGGATGGATCTCCGGATACAGAAGGCAGCCCAACAACGTTTCGTGGTACAGATTTCTCAATGCAAACGGTTTCGCTGTGGCGACATTTGACTACAGATACGGTTACTTTCATTACATCGAAGATATTCTGGAAGATCTGAAAAGTGCTGTCTCTTTCCTGAATGAAAACAGGGAGCATCTGCTGATTAAAAACCTGAATCTCATGGGACTTTCAGCGGGAGGGCATCTCGTTCTGTACCACGCGATGAGATCTTCGAAGGAAGGAAAAAAAGATTTCGATGGTCACGTGGTAGCCTGGTATGCTCCCTGCGATCTTCTCGACCTGTGGAGCATGGAAACATCCTCTCTCTTCGCGAGGTTCTCTGTTGCAACGACGTTGAAGGGACTTCCCGTACGAAAGAAAGAAGATTATGTGTTCTACTCTCCTGTGACCTGGGTGAACCCGAAGGTGCCTCCCACCATGCTGGTTCACGGCATGAAAGACGACGTTGTGCCTTACATCTCATCTGTTAAAATGTATAAAAAACTCAGAGAAAACGGTGTGCAGGCAAAGCTGAGGCTTCATCCGAAGGGGAAACACGGTTTTGAGTTCGTTCTGAAAGATCCTTTGACGGTGAAGATCCTCTACGAAACGGTATCGTTTTTGAAGAGGTGAAAGTGTGTTCGAACACGTAAAGGTGCCTTCCGATTATTCCCTCGGATACGTTCACAGGACAAAGAATGTCCGGATTTCCATTTTGAAGTTCAAATCGACCTATCCAGACGCGGAAAAAGGAACAGATCCTGTGGAGGTGTACATCTTCTCACCGAAGAGGAAAAAAGTGGGGTCGGTGATGATACTTCAGGGACTTGGAAGCCGAAACGTTCTGTATCTTCTTCGGATGGCTTACTATCTTTCCAAAAGGAAGATAGAGGCGATAGTTCCTGTTTTGCCGGGAAACTTCATCCGCGTAGCGCACGGTTCTGTGAGCGGGAAGGACTATTTTTCCTCCGACCTGGGAAAGATGACCAGGTTCTGGGAACACGCTCTCACAGATCTACTCAGTCTTTTGGAACTTTTGAAAGTTAAGAAGATGTGGCACGAGAGAAACTGTCTCTTTGGATACTGTCTTGGAGGAATGATCGCTGTTCTACTCAACGCGCTGAGCCGTGATTTCAAAAAGACGATCATCATGATGGCAGGTGGTGACTTTGCCACTCTGTTCTGGAAGTCACCTACTCTGTCCTTTTTGAGGCGTGAGCTGAGAAGTGGAAAGGGAGAAGAACACGGAATGACAAATGAAGAAAATTTTTACGGTGTCTACAGAAACGATCTGGAGAAACTGAAGGAATTTTCATCGGTGCAGGAGATGTTGAATTCAAACATACATCCTCTTTTGAAACTCGATCCTCTCGCTTACGCGAAGTTCGTGGATACCTCACGAATCGTGATGCTTGAAGCGATGTTTGATAAAGCCCTCCCAAAGAGCACAAGAGACATTTTATGGGAGTACCTTGGAAGACCCAAAAGGATAAGGGTCCCATCAAGTCACGTGAGCTGGCTTCCGTTCCAGATATTCGCTGCCAGGTACATAATGAAGCTTCTCAAAGAACAGGGCGCTGAGGATTGAGAGATTGATCTTCTCGCTTTCTTTTATCTTCCAGAATTCCAGCGGATCCGGTTCACCGCAGATATCCAATCCCAGAATCTTTCTCAAGGGAATGTGACGTAGCACGTTGAGGAGTTCTTCCAGTGAAACTCTTCCTCTTTCCCAGCCAGTTATTCCGATATTCAGAACATCTTTGTCAACACTCAGATACACCGGATATCTTCCAAAAAGTTTCAGGATCTTCTGAGGATCTGTTTCGGAGTAAAACACCCTGTGGATCTTTTCCTGCTCCTGAGTGCCTACAACCACAACTTTCACCAGGTGTTTCAGTTTCAGAGCTTTTCTGATCCAGCTGTCGCAGGTGAGAAACTCCTCCTCTCTGGCATCGAGGTGATTGTCGAACACAACCAGTACGAAAGGCCTCTTTATTTTTTTGATGATGAGGTAAGTGAGGTGGTGAAACTCTCCATCCCCCAGAAACGTTACTCCCGGGTGTGGAGGAAGGATGTTTTCAATTTCAGGGATCTTTTCAGGAAACACCATGTACCTGACACCTTCGATTCTTTTAGAAAACACGAACTCAGCGAGTGATTTCAGAGTCCGCTGTTCTTCGTAAACTCCGTTGAAATCGAGGATGTGGATCTGAGGAGATATCATACTGACACCTCCTCAGTTTTCCACCATCCTTTCCAGAAGAGACCTCAAAAGTCCTTTCAGGACTTTTTCCTCCCTCTCTGCTGTTTCGAGAAGAACCCCAGGATCTATCTTCTTCTCTTCAAGTTCACTTTTGTATGCCTCTATCCAGCGCTTCATGGTCCTGGCTCCTACCTCTATATGAAACTGAAGCCCCACAGCCTTTTCATAGACGAATCCCTGGTTTTCGTACTTTTCAGAAGTAAAGACCCTGGTTGCTCCGCGTGGAAGATCGAAAGTGTCTCCGTGCCACTGAAACACCAGCAGCCTGTCTGGAAATTCCCCGAAGAATCTATCGTCGGAAACCTTTTTGACGAAGAACCAGCCTATTTCCTCTCCGTTTTTTCCTCTGTAGACACTCGCCCCGAGGACTTTAGCGAGCATCTGAGAACCCAAACAGATTCCAAGGAATGGAATTTCTTTTTTCAAAGCCTCTTCTATCAACTGGAATTCGTACTTCAAGAAGGGATATTTCTCTTCCTCGTAGGCTCCCATGTAACCTCCAAGAAGCACCACGAGGGAGTATTCTTCGAGAGGTCTTTCAAGTTTTTCTCCTTTTGGAGTGTCCAGATATTCGAAACTCCAGTTCTTCTCCCTGAAGATATCTTCCATCATTCCAAGGTCCTCTATCTCGACGTGTCTAATAGCGAGCACTCTCACACTATATTCCTCCTTCAAGATGAACTCGAAAGACACCGTCTTTCAGTTTGAAGAAGAGATCAGGATTGAAATCCGATTCAACTATATTCCCTTCGATGGTCTTCAAAAGAAGTCCGTCTTTTTTATCGATGAAGTAAGAGACCCCAGTGGGTAGTCTGAACAGGACCTCCAGAACGCAATCTTCTGCCTCGAAATAAAGCGGAACGTTCATCTTTTGGAAATTGAATCTTATATTCAAAACGCTGTCTTTTGTTTCAATTCGCGTGAATCTGTTTTCTTCGAATTCACCCTTCACCGTGAAAGCACCGTTTTCGAAAGAAAGTTCGAAAATGTCCCTCGGAGACTCGATCTCCACTATCTTTGGACCGAGTTTTCTCCAGAGAGAACCCTTCACGATCAGATCTGAACCGAGTTTTGATACTTCTATTCCGCTGGACGCGTACACTCTGAGTTCTTCACCTTCAATGAACCTGACGGTGAACCCTCCGCTCTTGAACGAGATTCTCTTCACACCAGTGAAAACTTGATATTTCCCGGGTGTTGAAACAGATTCGTATGGCCACACAAGAAGTAATATAAGAAAAGCAGAAAACACACCCACACTCAAAAAGTACAACCATCTTTTCCTCACGCTGAGATAGATGAAATAAACACCGAAAGTTATCAGTATCAGAGGCCAGAAGAGGCCGAGATTGTGGAATATCCTTGTGAGGAATGAAAGAGAAAAGACATCCAGAAAAATCGTTGTAAGGAGCAGAGTTCCAATGAAAATGAGAAAGATACCGAATATTATCTTCATTTTTCATCTCTCCTCAAAAGAAGGAGCACACCAAAAATCACTAACAGAAGGGCAAGAACCACCTTCCATGCCACTCCAAAGAAGATTGGAAAGAAAGCGGACACGAGAAAGACGATTCCCAGGAAGATGAGAAGGCCACCGACCAATACTTTCAATCCTTCTGTGTTCTGAAGTGGTTTTTTTCGCTCTCTGTTTCTCCCTCTTCTTCAGGCATGATCAACCAGGCGATGATGTATAGCAGAAGACCCGCTCCCCACGCGAGTGTGATGAGAACCCAGATCAGTCTTACAAGGGTCGGATCGACACCGAAGTACTCTGCAAATCCTCCACAAACACCCGCTATGATCCTGTTCTTTCTTGATCGTCTGAGCTGTTTCATGAACATCCCCCCTTTTAAGGAATTTTAACACAAAGGAAATTAGTTATTCCTCATTTCGTGGTAAAAATCCAGAAAGGCAGGTGAGATCATGAAGTGCAGTCTGGGATTGGAGAAATGTCCGGATGATACCCTCCGGTGTTTTCCAAAGATCGAACAACCTTTCGGAATTGTGATCTTCGGTGCTTCTGGTGACCTCACAAAAAGAAAGCTCATTCCCGCTTTGAACAGGTTGTTCGAGGCAGGTATTCTGCCCGAACGCTTTTTCGTTCTCGGTGCGGCACGAACGAAAATGGACGATAAGAAATTCAGATCCAGATTCGATGCCAACCCTGATTTTTTGGAACATTGCAGTTACATCAGCGTGGATTATCAGGATCCTGAGAGCTTCAAACAGTTGAAAAACACCATCGAGACTCTCATGAAAAGGATCGATTCCAACAATCTGGTCTTCTATCTCGCTGTTCCTCCGGATCTTTACATTCCTATTCTGGAAAATCTCTCGAAATCTGGGTTGAACGAAAAACCTGCGCGCGTTGTGATTGAGAAACCGTTCGGGAAAGACCTGGAATCGGCCAGAAGACTGGAAGAAACTCTTAAGAAGTACTTCCAGGAAGATCAGATTTTCAGAATCGATCATTACCTTGGAAAAGAAACCGTTCAGAACATACTGGTGTTCAGGTTTGCCAACTTCATATTCGAGGAGATCTGGAACAACAAGTTCGTGGATCACGTTCAGATCACGATGGCCGAAGACATAGGTGTTGAACACAGAGCAGGATACTTCGAAAACGNGGGACTCCTCAGGGATATCTTCCAGAACCACATGCTTCAGGTCCTCGCACTGATCGCCATGGAACCTCCTTCTTCTTTCAATGGAGAGANTTTCAGAAACGAGCGGGTGAAACTTCTCAGATCGATCAGACCGTTCCCTGTGGAGGAAATGGGAAACTGGATCGTCAGAGGCCAGTATGGAAGAGGGGTTGTGAACGGAAAAGAAGTGCCGGCTTACAGGGAAGAACCAGGAGTGGATGAAGACTCCAACGTTGAGACCTTCGTTGCCATGAAACTCTTCATAGACAACTGGAGGTGGAGCGGTGTACCTTTCTATCTGAGAGCCGGGAAGAGACTTCCCAGGAAAATAACCGAGGTTGCTGTTGTCTTCAAGAAGATTCCTCATTCGATCTTTGCCGGTGTACCTTCTGATGAACTGGAGCCGAACACGATAGTTTTCACCTTGCAGCCAAACGAGGGAATCTCTCTTGAGTTTCAGGTGAAAAGGCCCTGTCCCGGCATGTTTCCACAGCTTCTCAGTATGGACTTCAGGTACGAGGATTACTTTGGAGTGAAACTGCCCGACGCTTACGAAAGACTCCTTCTGGACGTGATACTTGGAGATCCTACACTTTTCATGAGAAGAGACGACCTCGAGGTTTCCTGGGAACTTCTCGATCCCGTTCTCAAGGCCTGGGAAAACGATCCTATTCGCTTTTCACCGCATGTGTATCCGGCGGGAACGTGGGGACCGAGAGAAGCCGATCTACTCATAGAGAGGGACGGTAGAAAATGGAGAAAACTGTGATATACCTGCTCGAAGATGGGTACGTTGATTTTGTAGTCGAGAAAATTCGCACAAAGATGGAAAAACTTCTCGAGGAAAAGGATAAGATCTTCGTCATTCTTGCCGGTGGGAAAACACCTCTTCCCGTTTACGAGAAACTGGCAGAACAGAAGCTCCCATGGGATCGCATCCACTTCTTTTTGAGCGACGAGCGGTACGTACCTCTCGACTCAGATCAAAGCAATTTCAGGAACATAAACGAGGTCCTTTTCAGCAGAGCAAAGATCCCTTCAAGTAATGTTCACTACGTTGACACTTCTCTTCCTGTTGAAAAAGCCTGTGAGAAATATGAGAGGGGAATAAGATCAGCTACTGACCAGTTCGACCTCGCTATTCTTGGAATGGGTCCCGATGGCCATGTCGCGTCCATATTCGACTTGGAAACGGGAAATAAAGACGGCCTTGTGACTTTCACGGATCCTTCCGGTGATACTAAGGTTCCCAGAGTCACCCTGACGTTTCGTGCACTGAACACATCACGGTACGTGTTCTTTCTCATCAGGGGGAAAGAAAAGATAAACAGACTAACGGAGATCTTAAGAGATACACCCCTTCCCGCTTACTCCGTGAGAGGCAAAGAGAAAACCGTCTGGTTTGTGGGAAAATAATTCGGAAATTGAAACTTATTCCATTATGTGGTATTATTATAAAAAAAGAGAAGCGAGGTCGAAGGTTGTGGTCTCTGAGAGAGTCTTCAGGCCGGTCTTCAAGCTGTTCAGACGAAGAACAGGTGTTTTGGCTTTTGTTGGAATGATCATTCTTTTGTTTTACATCTTTTTGGCCATCTTCGCCCCAGTTCTTGCTCCCTACGATCCTACCGTACGGGTGGGAAGATCTTTGCAACCTCCTTCGGAAAAGCATCTATTCGGCACCGACAACCTTGGAAGGGATATCTTCAGCAGAGTGATCTACGGTTCGAGAATCGCCCTGATGGTGGCGTTTCTCGCTGTTGTTATAGCGTCTGCGATAGGTATTCCCCTCGGTTTGATCTCTGGTTACGTTGGAGGTATCTTCGACCGCGTTTTAACTCTTGTAATGGACGCCGTTTACTCTTTCCCGGGTTTGATTCTTGCCATAGCAGTTGCAGCGGTTTTGGGGCCCGGAATGATGAACATAGCCGTTTCGATCGCCGTTGTTTATGCGCCCACGTATTTTAGAGTGGTGAGAAACCAGGTCACGAGCGTGAAAAACGAACTCTACGTGGAAGCGGCAAGGGCACTCGGTGCGAAAGATTGGGAAATCCTTGTTAAGTACGTGCTTCCCAACGTTTTCCCATCGATAGTGGTGGTTCTCTCCATGAACCTCGCCGATGCAATCATGACAGAAGCGGGTCTCAGTTTTCTTGGGCTTGGAATAGCTCCTCCCACTCCGGACTGGGGATTCGACCTCAGCAACGGCCAGAGGTTCATCCTGAGCAGAGCCTGGTGGGGTGTGTTGTTCCCCGGCCTTGCAATCATCACTTCCGTTCTTGGTTTTTCCATGTTCAGTGAAGGATTGAGCGAAATTCTCAATCCGAATATCGGGGAGAGAAGCAAATGAAGGTGCTCGAGCTGGAAAACGTGAGCGTGAGATACAAAACTGAAGAAAAAACTGTGAACGCCGTCGAAAACGTTTCCTTTCACCTGGAGAAAGGAGAAACCCTGGGTCTCGTCGGTGAATCCGGTTGTGGAAAGTCTACCCTCGGTTTTTCCATAATGCGGCTTCTTCCAAAGGGAACGAAGATTGATGGAAGCATAAAAATCGAAGGGACAGATATTTCATCTCTTTCGGACGAGGAAATGAGACAGATAAGAGGTTCAAAAGTTGCGATGATATTCCAGGATCCGATGACGTCGCTCAATCCGATTCTCAGAATAGAGGATCATTTTGTGGAGATGATCCTCACCCACAGACCCGAACTGAGCAAAGAAGACGCCAGAGAACTCGCAGCGAAAGCTCTGGAAGATGTTGGAATAAACAGAAACAGACTGAGGGATTATCCGTTTCAGTTCAGTGGAGGAATGAGACAGAGGGTGATGATCGCCCTCTCCATAGTTCTCAATCCCGCTGTTTTGATCGCCGATGAACCCACCACATCTTTGGATGTGATAGTCCAGGCTCAGATAATGGAACTGCTCGAGAAGCTGACGAAAGAGCACAAAACCGCCATGATTCTGATCACTCACGATATGGGACTGGTCGCGGAAGCCGCAGACAGAATAGGTGTGATGTACGCAGGGCACCTCGTGGAACTCGCATCGAAAGAGAGGATATTCACCAATCCTCTTCATCCATACACCGTTGGTCTTCTGAGGTCTATTCCGAACACGGATGTGAACGATAAAGAACTGAGATACATTCCCGGCTCTCCCCCTGATCTCTCGAATCCCCCTGAAGGTTGCAGGTTCGCTCCAAGATGCGAGAAGGCAATGAAAATTTGCTGGGAGAAAGAACCACCGGAGTTTGAAATAGATGGAACGCGCGTGAAATGCTGGCTTTACGGAGGAGATCAAAATGGCACTGATTGAAGTGCAGAACCTTAAAAAGTATTTCCCTGTGAAACAGGGACCAATAGATGTGCTTTTGAGAAAACCAAGGAAGTTTGTGAAAGCGGTGGATGGTGTGAATTTTCAGATTGATGAAGGAAAGAGTCTGGGGCTGGTGGGGGAGTCGGGATCCGGAAAAACCACAACGGGAAGAGTCATTCTGAGACTTGAAGAACCCACCGATGGCAAAATCATTTTTGATGGTAGAGACATCACAAAACTCTCAAAAGAAGAAATGAGGAAGCTGAGAAAAGAGATGCAGATCATCTTTCAAGATCCAATGGCCTCTCTGAACCCATACATGAGGGTGGGAAAAGCCATAGAACACGCCCTTAAAATTCACGGAATCGGAGACAGATCGTCGAGAAAAGAGATGGTGTTTGAGATGTTGAGGAGAGTGAATCTGGAACCCGCGGAGGATATCTACAGAAGGTATCCGAGGGAGCTTTCTGGTGGTCAGAGGCAGAGGGTAGTCATCGCCCGTGCTTTGATTTTGAAACCCCGCCTTGTGATAGCCGATGAAGCGGTGGCTATGCTCGATGTTTCCGTGAGATCACAACTGCTGAGACTCCTTCAGGACCTCAGAAAGGAATTCAACCTCACCATGCTCTTCATCACACACGACCTCGCCACGACAAAATACGTCTGCGATGAAATCGCGGTGATGTACCTCGGAAAGATCGTGGAGGTCGGTGATTTTGAGGACATATACCTCAATCCAAAGCATCCTTACACACAGGCTCTTATATCCGCCGTACCGGAACCTTCTCTCAAGAAGAAAAAGAAGTTCATCCCTGAGGGAGAAACACCAAACCCGATAGACGTGCCATCTGGATGCAGGTTCCACCCGCGCTGCCCTTACAGAATGGATATCTGTATGAAAGAAGAACCTCAACTCAAGGTTGTGGAGGAAAATCACAAGGTGGCATGTCATCTTTACAACTGAAGGGAGGTAGTGGGTATGAAAAAGTTAGTCTGGTTGTTTTTGATCCTGACAGTAACGCTCTCCTTCGCGGCAAAAGACATCATCGTGGTGGGTACAACGGACAAAATCAGAACTCTCGATCCTGCCAACTGTTACGATTACTTTTCTTCCAACATCCTTCAAAACGTCATGGTTGGATTGGTTGATTACGAAATAGGAACAAGCGTTCTCAAACCCGTTCTGGCGGAGAGATGGGAAGTCGATGAAACAGGAACGGTTTACACGTTCTATCTGAGAAAGGATGCAAAGTTCGAGGATGGAACACCCATCGATGCTCACGTCTTTAAGTACTCTTTCGACAGAGTGATGAAACTGAATGGAGATCCGGCATTCTTACTCTCTGATGTCGTCGAAAAAACAGAAGTAGTGGATGACTACACCTTCCGTGTAACTCTGAAGTACCCATTCTCCGCGTTCGTCTCTGTCCTCGGTTACACCGTTGCGTATCCGGTGAACCCGAAGGTCTATCCAGTCGATTCCTTCTACGAAGGTATCCCGTCTGCATCCGGCCCCTACAGGGTCAAAGAATGGATCAGAGATGTGAGAATCGTTCTCGAAGCGAATCCGAACTACTTTGGTGAAAAGCCAAAGACAAAGACCATCGTGATCAATTTCTACGAGAACGCTTCCACACTCAGATTGGCACTCGAGACGGGAGAAATCGATGTTGCTTACAGACATCTCGACCCCAGAGATGTTATCGATCTCGAGGGAAGAGAAGACATCGTCGTTTACAAAGGTAACAGTCCACAGATCAGATATCTGGTGATCAACGTCACACAGCCCCCGTTCGACAACGTGAAGGTGAGGCAGGCACTAGCTTATGCGGTGAACAGAGACGTCATAGTTGAAGACGTGTTCGTGGGGCTTGCAAAACCGTTGTACTCGATGATCCCGGAAGGCATGTGGGGACACAAGGACGTATTCCCGAAGAGGGAGCTCGAAAAAGCGAAAGCTCTTCTCAAAGAAGCAGGCTATGACGAGAAAAATCCTTTTGTGATAGACCTGTGGTACACACCTTCACACTACGGAACGACAGAAGCGGATGTTGCCCAGGTGTTGAAGGAATCGTTCGAAGAAACGGGTGTCATAAAAGTGAATCTCAAGTACGCAGAGTGGTCCACTTACGTGGAGTACTTCCTGAACGGAACGATGGGTTTCTTCCTCCTCGGATGGTACCCCGATTACCTTGATCCGGACGATTACGTGTGGCCGTTCCTCAGTGAAAGCGGTGCAAAATCCCTCGGTAGCTTCTACTCGAATCCTGAGGTAGAAAACCTGATGATAGAAGCAAGGAAATTCACTGATCTGGAAAAGAGAACAGAAATCTACTACAAAGTCCAAGAGATCCTTGCAAGGGATGTTCCTTACATACCGCTCTGGCAGGGAGTTGCAACCTGTGCAGCGAAAAAACAGGTGAAAGGAATTCTGCTTGAACCCACACAGATATTCAGATACTACATACTCTACTGGGAAGATTGAACTCCGCCGCCCCTTCCCAGGGCGGCTTTCGGAGGTGCCGTGATGTCCCTTAAAAACTACGTGATAACAAGAATCCTCCTTGCTGTTCCCATGATATTCATTCTTCTGGCACTCATATTCCTGGTGCTCAGGATCATACCCGGGGATCCGGTGCTCGCTATTCTCGGAGGAAAAGCACCGAAGGAAGTCATCGAACAGAAGAGACACGAGCTCGGTCTCGATAAACCCATCATCGTCCAGTTTTTCGATTACATTGGAGATCTTCTCAAAGGTGATCTGGGAAAATCTACACTGACGGGAAGACCCGTTTGGGAAGAAATAAAGGAGAGATTTCCCGCGACTTTGGAACTGACACTCTTCGCTTTCATCGTAGCCGTCCTCATAGGTATCTTTTGGGGGAGCTTCGCTGCGTACAAAAGAGACAGCGGTGTTGATATAGGTGCCAGGATGTTTTCAATGGTGATGTACGCGGTTCCGGTTTTCTGGTTCGGTTTGATGATGCAGTACATCTTCGGAGTTATCTTGAGATGGCTTCCCGTTGGTGGGCGATTGTCACCCACTATGAATTTGAAAGTGATAACGGGTATCTATTCGATAGATGCGCTTTTCACAGGAAATTGGGAAGCACTGAAAGACGTCTTCGAACATCTCTTACTTCCGGGACTCACACTCGGACTCGTGATCTCCAGCGTCTTTGTCCGTATGGTGAGGAACAACACCGTTCTAACACTGGCCCAGGATTTCGTGAAGGCGGCTCGTGCCCGCGGTTTGAAGGAGAGGGTAATTCTGTTCAGGTACGCCCTGAAAAACGCTCTGGTACCCATCTTCACGATGATGGGACTTCAGTTTGCACTCCTTCTGGGAGGTGCGGTCCTCACAGAAACCACTTTCTCCTGGCCTGGTCTTGGAAGTTATCTTGTGATGAAGATCAGATACAGGGACTTTCCTGCCATACAGGGCACGGTCGTTTTCTTCGCTTTGATCGTGGTGGTGATAAGCATTCTCGTCGATGTGATCAACGCTCTGATAGATCCCAGGGTGAGATATTGAAAAGAGCGGGAAGGCCCCGCTCACAGTAATTTTTCGAGATTCTTCTTCACTTCGTCTATGAACTCTTCGAGAGTGACATACTTGTCGATCGGTGGTTCTGTGAAAGGCTGAAGGTCCTTTGTGATCACATCGGATTCTATGGTGTTTATCACAGCCTTCTCCAGTTTGTCTGCGAATTCACACACCTCCGGTGTTCCGTCGAGTTCTCCCCTCTTCCTTATAGCACCTGTCCACGCGAAGATCGATGCGGTTGGATTCGTCGAGGTCTTTTCTCCCTTCAAATATCTGTAGTAGTGTCTTCTCACCGTGCCGTGGGCTGCCTCGAACTCGTAGATCCCATCGGGAGAGACGAGAACCGACGTCATGAGACCGAGACTGCCGAAACCTGAGGCGATCATATCGGACATGATGTCCCCTTCGTAGTTCATGCAGGCCCAGAGCATGCCGCCCTCACTTCTCAAAATCTGCGCAGCCGCATCATCTATGAGCATGTATCTGTAGTTCACTCCGGCTTTTTCGAGTTCTTCTTTTCTTTTGTCGACCTCTTCCTGGAATATGTCTTTGAAGTACGCGTGGTACACCTTGGAGATCGTGTCTTTCGTTGCAAACCAGATGTCGACCTTTTCAGAGATAGCATAGTTTATACACGACTGAGCGAAACTTCTGATCGATTTCTCCAGGTTGTGCATCGCCATGACAACACCGTTTCCTTCGAATTTGTGTACGAGGAGTGTTTTGTTTTCTTTGTTTCTCACCACAAGTTCCACTTCTGCTGGGCCTTCTACTTTTGCTTCCACAGCGTTGTATATGTCACCGTAGGCGTGCCTTCCTATGATGATCGGTTTCTTCCAGCGCTTCACTAACGGTGGCACGTTCTTCACCATGATGGGCTTTCTGAAAACCGTTCCATCGAGGTACGCTCTGATGGTGGCATTTGGACTCTTCCAGGCTTTCTTCAGGTTGTATTCCTTCACTCTTTCCGCATCTGGGGTGATCGTTGCGCACTTGACACCGACACCGTACTTTTTGATGGCCTTTGCCGCTTCGATCGTGATCTGATCGTCTGTTTCATCTCTCTTCTCTATTCCGAGATCGAAGTAAACCAGCTGGATGTCGAGATAGGGAAGGATGAGTTTTTCTTTGATCATCTTCCACATCACGCGTGCCATCTCGTCACCGTCGAGTTCGACAATGGGGTTTTTAACCTTGATCTTCTCCACTCTTCGTACCTCCTTTTCTGTGATCGTTGCTATTATTAATGATACCATCCTTTTTTGGACTTCAGATGTGGAGTTTCATCGTTTCATTTAACGCTTTCGTGAAATTTGACTCAAGAGGAAATCGTTGCAAAAAGTAAAAGGGTGCGGAAGCACCCTCTTTCATTTAACGAGCAGAACACGGAGAGCGCCTTTTTCCTGAAGGGTCTTTGCAACATCTGGCGAATCCGTCACGTATATCCTGTCTCTTCTCACTTCGTTCGGTACGGTATCCACTTTCACAGCGTTTTTATCTTTTTTCAGAACGAAATCTGCGTCTTCTTTGGAAATTTCGATGATCAACGGCTCACCCACGAACGGATCGTCTTTCTTCAGGTAGGTCTGGAAGTCTTCTTTCAACTCCTGAGCGACGTATTTCAGAATCTTTATGAAGTTGTCTTTGTCCACGTAGCCAGGAAGGTATCCCAGACCTTCTTTTCCCTTGAAAAAGAAAAACGTAGGCGTTCCTCTCACACCAAATCCAGCGAAGAGATCCCTGTAGCTAACCGATTCCTCTCCCAGAACTTCCTTCGCAAAGAGTGTGGTTTTTTCATCTGTGGCGTACAGCTCAACGAAGACGAAGTTTGGAATCAGAATTTCCTGGAAATCTTCTTTCGGGAATACTTCTTTCTTGAACAGATTACAGTAGTAACAGGTTGGACTCGAGAACATCATGATCAGCTTTCTCTGGGTGATGTTTGCGAGTCTGTAGGCATCATCTAAAGTGAGGGCCAGTGAGATCACACTCAAAGCCAAAATCGCGATGATTAAGAACCTTTTCACAGTACCATCCTCCCATCAGTATGTGATGAACCTTCCCGTGAGAATGAGCACTCCAACGAGAACGAGTGAGAGAGAACCCACTACTTTGAGAACATTCATCCACACAGGTTTTTTGAAACTGACGCGGTTCAAAAGTCTGTTGACGAATCCTCCCATCAGTATGAACGGAATCGAAATACCCAGAGAGTAAAGGAAAAGAAGTACTCCTCCCTTCACCGGTTCTCTTCCACTCGCCACTATCGCGAGGATACTCCCCAGTATAGGACTCGAGCAGGGAATCCACACGAGTCCCACACTACCACCGAGTAAGAAACCATTCAGGAATCCTTCCCCTTTGTAGCGCCACACGTTGGGATTCTTTTTCATCTTCACAAGTTCAACATCGAACAGGTAAAACAATCCAAAGACTACGAGAGCAAGCCCGGAAATCCACGTGAGTATGTAAGTAGGAATGAAATTTCCAAACAGTCCAAAAAGGACTCCTATGACTGAAAAGAGAGAAGATATTCCCACGAAAAAACCTATGATCTTCAGGAAATCTCCTTTCGAGGCAAAGAGTACGCCAAGAAAAGCGGGGATCAGGGGCAGGACACACNGACTGAAAAATGCGAGAAAGCCATATCCGAGAGCCATCCAGTAACNCACTTCTGCGACGGCGAAACTCATGTTCTCTCTCCTCTTCATTTTTTCTACTGAAAAAGTCCAAAATAATTATAACACAGAAACACCCCCTCACAGCGAGGGGGCTAACGATTCAGTTTGAATGGTAGTACAGAAGCTTCACATCGATTTCATCGAGGGATTTCACGAACTTTTCATGGTCGATGTTTTCCACCCTGAGTGTGGCAAGGTAAGAATCCTTCCCTTCTTCGAAAAGTGTTGCGATGGAGATGATGTTCCCGCCTGCTTCGTAGATTCTCTTTGCCACTTCGAGAAGTTCACCCGGTTTGTCTGGCATTTCCATTGTGTACCTTATGGTTCCTTCCCTCTTGGTTCCGAATATCTCTACGAAGACCTTGAAGATATCAGTCTGTGTGATGATTCCAACAAGATGTCCCGCATCGTCAACTACGGGGAGTCCACTTATATCCTTCTCCTCCATTATCCTTGCCGCGTCTTCTATCGGTGTGTTTTCGTTCACTGTGACGACATCTTTTGTCATGATCTCCTCGATTTTGAGCTTGGAAAGAAGATAGTGGAGTTCCCAGATGTTTAGTGTCGTGGCTTTAGAGGGAGATGCGTAGAGAAGGTCCTTTTCTGTCACGATACCGACGATCTTTTCATCCTTCATCACTATGAGGCGTTTGATTTTGTTCTGTTTCATGAGTTTGAGGGCCTCAGAAAAAGAGGTCTCTGGAGCGATGGTGATGGGATTTCTCGTCATGAAATCCTTGACAAGCATGTTTTCCCCCCTTTATGCAACACCGAGATAGGCCTTTCTGACCATTTCGTTGTCCAGAAGCTCACTGGCTTTTCCTTCGAGAACGATCTGTCCAGTCTCGAGGACGTAACCGTAGTGGGCAACCTTCAAAGCACCGAGGGCGTTCTGTTCCACCAGGAGAATGGTGGTCCCCTCCTGGTTGATCTTCTGGATGACCTCGAAAACTTCGGAGACCAGGATGGGAGCAAGTCCCAGGGAAGGTTCGTCCATCATCAGAAGCTTTGGCCTGCTCATCAGAGCTCTTCCGATTGCAAGCATCTGCTGTTCTCCACCGGAAAGAGTGCCTCCGAGCTGTTTCAGCCTCTCTTTCAACCTCGGGAAAAGCGAGAAGATCCATTCCAGGTCACGTTTTATTCCTTCTTTGTCCTTCCGGTTGTACGCTCCCATCATGAGATTCTCATAGACGGTGAGTTCCGGAAAGATTCTCCTTCCTTCGGGAACCAGGGCTATTCCCATTCTGTTTATCACGTGGGCTGGCTTGTTTGTTATGTCCTGGCCGTTGAAGATGATCTTTCCTTTCTGCGCTCTCACGAGTCCTGCTATCGCGGAGAGTGTTGTGGTTTTTCCCGCACCGTTTGCTCCGATCAGCGTTACGATCTGACCTCTCGGGACTTTCAGGTCTATTCCCTTGATGGCGTGGATCGCACCGTAGTAAACGTGGAGAGACTGGACTTCAAGGACGATGTCAGACACTCTCCCACTCCCTTCCGAGGTACGCCTCTATCACACGTGGATCGTTCTGAATCTCCTTCGGCGTTCCTTCCGCTATGATTCTACCGTAGTCCATCACTATGATTCTCTCACAAATTCCCATGACCACTTTCATATCGTGCTCTATGAGAAGCACCGTTAGGTTGAAGTCCTTTCTGATCTGTTTTATGAACTCCATGAGGTCCTCTGTTTCCTTCGGGTTCATACCTGCGGCGGGTTCGTCCAGCAAGATCAGCTTTGGTTCCGTTGCAAGGGCTCTGGCTATCTCCAGTTTTCTCTGCTCTCCATACGGAAGCGAGGAAGCCTTCTCGTACATCACCTTTTCGAGTCCTACCCTCTTGATGAGGTCTTTGGCTCTTTCCACCATTTCTTTTTCTTTCTTCAAATATCCGATTTTCGTGACAGCCCTCCAGAACCAGAAACGTCCGTGGCCCTTTCTCGGTTTTCCGTGCTTCACAAGAATTCTGTCTGCATCGGGATTGGAGAGAACGTGGTGCTGAGCCACAAGAACATTTTCGAGAACGGTCATGTCAGAAAAGAGCCTGATGTTCTGGAAAGTCCTTGCGATTCCAAGGTGTGTGATCTGGTACGGTCTCAACCCCGTGATATCTATATCGTTGAACACGATTCTTCCCTTCGTAGGGGTGTATATACCCGTTATCACGTTGAACACGGTTGTTTTTCCCGCACCGTTTGGTCCTATGAGTCCGACGAGTTCTCCTTCTCTGATCTCGTTGGTGAAATCGTCCACCGCTAAGAGTCCACCAAACTGCATTGTCACATGATCCAGAAGGAGGAGAGGTTTCTTGGAAAGATCCGTGACCGTCATTTCTCTTCACCACCCTTGCGACGAGCAAAGAGCCATCTGTAAAGGTTGTTCCAGGTGAGTTCTTCCCTTCCCATGATACCCCTCTGCCAGAAGATCATCACAAGGATAAAAATGGCGGATATCACGAGGATCCTCATTCCCTTTATACCGGGAACGTGTATGCCGAAGAACGTGAAAGGCTCTTCCAGATCCCTGAGCCACTCGAAGAGTATGGCGAAGAGAGCGGCTCCTATGAGCGAACCCGATATGCTGCCGAGTCCACCCAGAACTATCATGATGAGAACGTAGAAGGTGAGCATGGGACCGAGTGTGGTCGTTCTGGGATCTATCGTGGTGAGCCAGTGCGCGTAGAGCGAACCAGAAACACCCGCAAAGAAGGCTCCTATGACGAAAGAGAGAAGCTGATGTTTGAAAACATTTATTCCCATGGCTTCGGCTGCTATTCGGTCTTCTCTGATGGCCTTCAAAGCCCTTCCGTAGCTACTGTTCACAAGGCTTGCCATGAACAGAACCGTTACAAACAGCCAGCCGTAACACCACCAAATATTTGAGTATTCCGGAATTCCCTTGAGACCGAGAGGGCCGTTTGTGATGCTGATGGCGTTGAGGGCGATGATCCTTATCACCTCTGCGAACCCAAGGGACGCTATCGCGAGGTAATCACCGGAAAGCCTCAAAACCGGCCACCCTATGAAAAAAGCGAAGACGGCTGCCAGAACACCGCCTGCCACTGTGGCGGTGAAGAAGTCGGTGTGCGCGTTCGCAAGCCAGGGAACGATCGGCTCTATTATGAAAGACATCGCTTTCTGCTCTGGTGAAAGTGTGAGAAGAGACGCCGTGTAAGCACCTATCAGGATGAAACCGGCGTGTCCAAGAGAAAAGATACCCGTGATACCGTTTATCAAGTTCAAACTCACCGCCATGATACCGTATATGGCGATGAGCCTCACTACTCTCAGCTTGTAGCTGTCCATGTATCTATCGGCCAGATAGAGAAGAAGGGCCACGAAGATCAGGAAAACAACCGTGAGAATGAAATTCGTTCGTGCAGATAGTTTCTTCTCCATCTTCATCACACCTTTTCCACGATTTTTTTACCGAGAAGTCCTGAAGGTTTGACGAGCAGTATGACGATCAGAATGATGAAAGCGAACGCGTCCCTGTAACCCATAAAAGCCGGAAAATAAGCTGCGAGGAATATCTCAATGAGACCGAGAAGAACACCACCGAGAACAGCTCCGGGGATCGAACCTATTCCTCCAAACACCGCCGCAATGAAAGCCTTGAGACCTGGCATGAAACCCATGTAAGGATGTACATTTGGAAATCTCATTGCCCACATGATCCCACTCGCAGCAGCGAGTGCCGAACCGAGGGCAAACGTAAAACCGATGACGGCGTCCACGTTGACACCCATGAGAGCAGTCGTTGGAATATCCATGGAAATCGCTCTCATAGCCATACCGATCTTCGTTCTGTAAACGATGAAGAACAAAACTATCAGAATGACGACGGTGATGAAAATCACGAGAAACGTGAGGAGTGGTATTCTGGCTCCCGCTACAGTCAGTACCTTGTTCAGTATGGTCCTGTCCTTGAAGACCTTCAGAAAAGACTTGGGAATGGCACCGAACACGACCACAGCGAGACTCTCAAGGAAGAAAGAAACACCGATAGCGGTGATAAGAGCGGAAATCCTGGGAGCGTTTCTCAGAGGTTTGTAAGCAACTCTGTCTATGAGAAAACCCAATAGCGCTGCTCCGAGGATCGCTACGATGGCAGAAAAAAGTGGATTCAGAGAAAGAAGAGTAGCAGCGTAGAAGGCGAAGTAAACACCCATCATCATAACATCGCCATGGGCGAAATTAATGAGCCTCAGAATACCATAAACCATGGTGTAGCCGATCGCTATGAGTGCGTACAAACCTCCGAGCATGATTCCGTTGAAGAGATTCTGGAGGAAGAATACCACTCTTTCACCTTCCTTTCTTCAATCAAAGAAAGCGAAGCCCCTGAGGGGCCTCGCTTTTGCTTGTTTTAATGGAAATTTTTACTTGAGATCATCAGGATTGATGACAGCCTCAAAGTCAACTGAACCGTTCTTCACAACGTTTACAACGACGGATTTGATGGCGTCTCCGTTCTTGTCGATGTTTATGATACCGCTGGCACCGTTGAAATTCTCTGTTTTTCTGATCTCTTCAGCGATCTTTTCCCTGTCAAAGCTTCCTGCCCTTTCGATCGCGTCGAGAAGCACCATGTAAGCATCGTATCCGAGAGCGTTGAGCGCAGCTGGTTCTTTTCCGTATTTCTCCTTGTACACTTCAACGAACTTCTTTGCAACAGGGTTGCTGGCTGCCTTCGGATGGTAGTGTGTGGTGAAGAGGAGTCCTTCCACTGCTTCTCCACCGATTTCTATGAGTTCCGGTGCGTCTGCACCATCACCTGCCAGAATGTAACCGGTGAATCCAAGCTGTCTTGCCTGTCTGGAGATGAGGGCGATCTCCGGGTAGTACCCTGTTATGTAGATTGCATCCGGGTTGAACGACATCGCAACGGAAAGCTGTGCGGAAAAGTCCTGATCACCGCTTCTGAAGAGCACGCTCTTCACCTGTCCGCCGAGTTCAGTGAACTTGTCTTTGAAGAAATTAGAGAGTCCGACGCTGTAGTCCTGCTCGACATCCGTGAACACAGCTACTCTTTTTGCACCCAGATTTTTGTAAGCGAATACTGCCATGGCTGATCCCTGGAACGGGTCGATGAAACAAACCCTGGATACGAACTTTCTTCCCTGTGTTACGAGTGGATTCGTGGAGGCAGGAGTCACCATAGGAACTTTGTTCTCTTCTGCAATAGGTGCTACGGCAAGAGAATGTGCACTGGCCACTTCACCGATTATTGCGAGGACCTTTTCTTTGTCAATGGCTCTTGCTGCTGCGTTCGCTGCTTCTGTTTTTTCACTTCTGGTGTCGAGGAGAACGAGTTCTACCTCTTCTCCCAAAACTGTTGGTTTCTCTTCGTGAGCGATCTGAATTCCTTCCCACACCATTCTTCCAAAAGCGGAAATACCACCCGTCATTGGAAGAATCACAGCGATCCTAACGGCCGAGAAAAGACTCAAAACCGTAAATACAAGAAGAACCGTTACCAGTACCTTCCTCATATCTCTTCCCTCCCCTCACAAGAATGATTTTTATAAGTATTTTACAGGCTCACCATAAAACGGTCAAGAAATCCTTTTGAATCTTAATGCAGATTTTTCTGGGGGTTAATGTTTGCCTTTTTCAGTTCTTTCTCTGATTCCGAGAAAATCTTTGCTATTTCTTTCTCAGGCAGTTTTATTCCTTTTCCTGCATATTTACTTTCGACGTACAGCTCGGTCAAACCTCTAAAGTGTCGAAACTTTTTCCCGGATATCAACTCGTACGGAGTGAGATGTTCCTTCCCTGGAAAATATTTCCACCTCAGGAAGAGGTACGCGTCTTCTAACGTGTGTATTTCTTTCCGTTCAGTGCGATGTTCCTTTTTTTCAACATCTTCTTTTTCTTCCTCTCTCGATTCTTCCGTTTCAATTTCTTCGCTCGACGTTTTCAACGTTCTAAGGAAGAGCTTCAAAGTGGTGTGGAAGAACAACAAAGCCACGAAAAGAGAAACAACGGTTAGGATCCATCTTACCAAATTCCATGAAGGATTTCTTTCGATTTCAACGATAGTTACGGAAGCGGAAGGAGTGGACGAAAGCATCTGACCTACTGGTGTGAGTTCTGGAATTCCTACGTCGAGGTTCACGTTCTGAACCACCATGTTTACAAACAACACGAACAGATAAAAACTGACCACAAAAACACCGAGAGCAGCAAGGACATAATGTGACACCTTTAAATTCATTCGAAACTCTTTGAAGAAAACAGCAACGAGTAGCACCACACCTGCCACAGCGACCCAGAAAATGACTTCCCAGAGAAGTTTCATGGCAGAGCTTCCACTCTGGGTGAATTTTTCTATCACGACCACAACGTTCCTCACCATCTGTTGAACTGATACACCACTTTCTGGCTGATGCGTTTCTGGAAGAAGGAATGGAAGTCTGAATTCTGGAACAAAAGCCAGGAGTGGAACCACAGAAGCGTAGAGGAACTTCTTCTCATAAAGGAAAAAGAGGGCCATAGTTCCGGAGGCAAAAAGGAATGAAGATGGATTTTTCTCAAATATCAACGAAAGCACGAAAAAGAAGACCAGCGAATACACTTTTGACCTTTCACTTTCGAAGTCTGAAAATACAAGAAAGAAAGTAACTATGAGAGATGCGAAAATCAAGTCTTTTTCTTTTGAAAGTATCCAGAGGAGGATCCCTGCGATCGGAAGAACGATCAAGTAGGCTCTGGAGATTCTCTTTAATATCGCTGCTACCGCTGAGCCTGAAAGGAGCCACAGAGAGTAGATGTTGATATCTTTCATCAGAACCAGAAGTAAAGCGCTACCAAACAACACATCATGGAACACTTTCTACAACCTCCTGAACGGTCATGTTCTCCCGCACTCCTCTCACGATCACGTGGTTCTCTTCGAGTAGCTTCACCTTTTCCAGAAGATCGAGGAGATCTTTCCTCATGAGGAGATAGCTCCTGAAAGGCTTCGTGTTTGGATCGCGTAAACCGTATGGTATGACAAATACTATCAATTTTGAAACCTGAGACCTCACTCTGAGAAGTAAGGGAAGCTCCTGCTCCGTCAGGTGTACGCAGAAAAGGAGAACAGTATCTGAAGGATCAAATACGACCGTCTCCAGGACACTCTTCGTATCGAAACGAGAATTGTCCGTTCCTCTCACGGTGGCGAGCAGTTCAAAATCCATCACCCAGTCTCGATCGCGATTTTTCCAGATTTCTTCACCTATGACCGTTAATTCCACTGGTGTGTGACGTTCTTTCAGGTCTTTCACCACGCTCGCTACGAACCGCACCGCTTCATCTTCGTAGTACCTCCTCAGTTCTTTCCAGACTTCTCCCAGCTGGACATCTTTTGGAAGGTTCAAATCGAGAAAAATCTTCACCCTTCCCAGCGCAGTGTGGTCGTGCTCCTTTACGAGCAACTTTCCATATTTCGCGGAGGCCTTCCAGTGTATTCTGTTCATCGGTTCTCCGTTGTAATCTCTGAGTCCCTTAAGCATCGTGTTGTCGTCGAGAAGCCTCTGGGGACTTTTTCTACCCGGTAGGAGTTCTTTCAGGGCCTCTTTGTAGAATTCGATCGGCACGTACTCGGGAAAAACGATCACCTCGTCCTCTGCGTTGAACTCCTTTTCCACAGAAAAAGTTGCGAACGTGTCTTCGATTTTTATGGAAAATCCCTTCAGGATCTTTCTTCCACGTGTTCCAAACGAGAAAATGAACACCAGCTTTTCCGAAGAAGATGGTCTCAGAGAAATTTCTTCGGTGTCTTTTTTGAAAAACCTTACAGGAGAAAGACTCGGATTGAGTTTCATCGAAATCCGCAAGAGGCCGGAATAGCTGATCTCGTAGATCATCTCTGCTTTTTCATCCACGAAGAGTCTGGTTTTTGTGATGTGTCTTTCTATCTTTATTTTTGGAATGGCTTTCAGAGTCAAGAAGAGATCCAACCACCTTGTTGCGGTAAAGAAAACCATCAGAAGAAAAATGTTGTTCTGTGTGAGGATCCATACTGCAACGGAAAAGATTGTGAGAATCACAAGTGGTTTCTTCCTTACCCTCATTTGACCACCTTCACGCGGTCGAGAATTTCTCTCACTATATCCTCCTTTTTCTCCCTTTTGAGTTTGGACTCCGCAGACTGGATCACTCTGTGGGGTATCACGTACACAGCGGCTCTTTTCACGTCGTCTGGAAGGATAAAATCTCTCCCATCCATGAAAGCGAGAGCCATGGAGAAGTGCATGAGGGCTATACTTCCACGGGGGCTCATGCCCAAAAGAAGCGACGGGTGATTTCTTGTGGCACTGGCTATATCGACGATGTATTTCTTCACTTCGTCGCTCACAAAAACATTCCTCACCTTTTTTTGAAGTTCTGAAAGCTCATCAGGGTTCATGACCGGTTCCAGCTGACTTATGGGATGTTCTTTTTCCTGGGATGTGAGCATCTGAATCTCTGCTTCTTCATCGGGATACCCCATCTTTACGCAGATCATGAAACGGTCGAGCTGAGCTTCCGGGAGGGGGAAAGTCCCTTCGTACTCGATTGGGTTTTGTGTAGCGATCACGAAGAATCTCTCAGAAAGCTTGTGTGTGATTCCATCCACAGTCACTTGACCTTCTGCCATTGCCTCAAGGAGCGCAGATTGTGTTCTTGGTGTTGCCCTGTTTATCTCGTCCGCGAGGAGAACATCGGTGAACACGGGCCCCTTTTTAAAGACAAAGTCTTCTTTCTTTCTATCGTATATGTAAAGACCGGTGAGATCTGTCGGAAGGAGGTCCGGTGTGAACTGAACCCGTCTGAAATCCACTCCAAGGGATAGCGCAAGGGCTCTTGCAAGCATCGTCTTTCCAACTCCTGGCACATCTTCCATGAGAACGTGCCCTTTTGCAAGAAGCGCTGCGACAACAACTTCGATGGCTTCTCTCTTTCCTTTTATCACCTTTTCGATGTTGTTTATCACCCGCTCTATCAACCCAGGATCCCTCCAGAATAGTGTTTGCATACTTCAAAGTATACCAGTTTTTCTATCAAATTCTCAATTTTTAGAATACACGTTGAATTTTAATGCAGAAATTTCACCAGTACTGGTGTATAATTCTTCAGAAGAAAAAATACCCCAGGAGGTGTTGTTGTGAATCTAGAAGACAAGATCTCAAAGATAGGCCGAAACATGAAATCCTCCATCATCAGGGAAATTCTCAAATTTGCTGCGGACAAAGATGCCATTTCTTTCGGAGGGGGAGTGCCCGATCCTGAGACTTTTCCGAGGAAAGAACTTGCAGAAATCGCAAAGGAAATCATAGAGAAAGAGTACCATTACACCCTTCAGTACTCCACAACGGAAGGCGATCCCGTTCTTAAACAGCAAATTTTGAAACTTCTGGAGAAGATGTACGGTATCACAGGACTCGACGAAGACAATCTGGTATTCACCGTTGGATCCCAGCAGGCACTGGATCTAATTGGAAAACTCTTCCTCGACGATGAGAGTTACTGCGTCCTCGATGATCCCGCATACCTCGGAGCCATAAACGCGTTCAGACAGTACCTTGCGAACTTCGTGGTGGTCCCGCTCGAAGACGACGGAATGGATCTCAATGTTCTGGAAAGAAAGCTTTCCGAATTCGACAAAAATGGAAAAATAAAACAGGTGAAGTTCATCTACGTTGTTTCGAACTTCCACAACCCAGCGGGAGTCACGACTTCTCTGGAGAAGAGAAAAGCGCTCGTCGAAATCGCAGAAAAGTACGACCTCTTCATAGTAGAAGACGATCCCTACGGTGCTTTGAGGTACGAAGGAGAAACTGTGGATCCCATCTTCAAGATAGGTGGACCAGAAAGGGTGGTTCTTCTCAACACGTTCAGCAAAGTCTTGGCACCGGGTCTCAGAATAGGGATGGTGGCGGGAAGCAAGGAGTTCATCAGAAAGATCGTTCAGGCAAAGCAGTCTGCGGATCTGTGCAGTCCCGCTATCACTCATCGTCTCGCTGCCCGTTATTTGGAGAGGTACGATCTTCTCGAGCAGTTGGAACCCACCATCGAACTCTACAGAAGAAAGAGAACGGTGATGCTCAACGCTCTTGAAGAGTACTTCTCCGACATACCAGGCGTGAAATGGGTGAAATCGGAAGGTGGTCTCTTCATCTGGCTCACCCTTCCCGAGGGTTTCGACACCTGGGAGATGTTTGAGTACGCGAAGAGAAAGAAGGTGTTTTACGTTCCTGGAAGGGNTTTCAAAGTATACGACGAGCCGAGTCCCTCTATGAGGCTTTCCTTCTGTCTGCCGCCAGATGAAAAGNTCGTTGAAGGGATCAAAAGGCTCAAGGAAGTTGTCCTCGAGTACGGCAAGGAAAAAGGTCTTCTGTGAGGAGTGATAGAATGTTTCTGGAAAAACTGGTTGAGATGGCTCAAGGAAAGGGAAAAAAGCTCGCAGTTGCGGCTGCGAACGATGATCACGTGATAGAAGCTGTCTGCAGGGCTTGGAAAGAGAGAGTGTGCGAGCCCGTTCTGTTCGGTCCAGAGGAAGAGATCACCAGGATCATCGAGGAACTCGTCCCTGAATGGAAGACGCCCCAAATCGTAGATTGTCCCCCAGAAGAAGCGGGAAGACTTGCTGTGGAGGCCGTTTCAAAGGGAGAATGCGATTTTCTGATGAAGGGAAAGATAAAGACAGGAGATTTGATGAAGATCTATCTGGACGAAAGGTACGGACTTCGAACGGGAAAAACGATGGCGATGGTGAGCGTGATGGAGATACCCGATTTCCCGAGGCCTCTCATAATCTCCGATCCCGGTATGCTGATAAGCCCCACTCTGGAACAGAAGGTTGACATGATAGAACACTGTGTTCGAGTGGCAAACGTCATGGGTTTAGAAACACCGAAAGTTGCCGTTGTCGGTGCCATAGAAGTCGTGAATCCAAAGATGCCCATCACGATGGAAGCGGCCGTTCTCTCGAAGATGAACCAGAGAGGGCAAATAAAAGGGTGTATCGTCGATGGGCCCTTCGCGCTGGACAACGTTGTGTCGGAAGAAGCGGCGAAAAAGAAAGGGATACAAAGCCCTGTGGCGGGAAAGGCCGACATCTTGATACTGCCAGATATAGAGGCGGCGAACATTCTGTACAAAGCTCTGGTTTTTCTTGCTAAAGCGAAATCCGCATCTATCATTCTTGGTGGGAAAGTCCCTGTAGTTCTCACATCACGTGCAGACTCGGAAGAAACGAAGTTTTATTCCATAGCCCTCTCGGCGGTCTTCGCTTAGAAGACACACTTTTTCAGAACGTCGAGGAGGATCAGGTTGGAGAGGAAGCCATATCTCTCGTAGTTTTTTCTGAACTCTTCTTCCGTTTCCTTTCCACATATGTCAACGATCGTCTTTATGGCGAGGAACTTCTTCTCGTTCTCGTGGCACACTTTTGCCACAGCGGCGGAGTCCATATCGACACAGAGGGCTCCCGTTCTTCTTTTTATCTCCTCGGCTTTCTCCTTCGCTGTCACAAAGGCGTCTCCGCTTGCTATCAGTCCTGTCTTGATTTCTCTGTTTGAATAAGCGATCACCTTGTCTTCGAGATCTTCACTGCCCGAGACGATGATTCCTTCATCACCAAGGGCCGTTTCGAAATCGTACTCGACGTAGGAATCTCCTATCACGACATCCCCAACTTCAACACCTTCCAGACCACCGGCGTTTCCCGTCAAGAAAACAGCATCTATGTTGAACCTGTCCAGAAAAGCCTGAGTAACGAGCGCGGCCTCTACCTTCCCGATGAAACCGTAGCTCACGACCACCTCGTTTCTTCCTACAACTCCCCGCTGGTAGTATCTTTTCAAGAGACGTCCTTTTTCCAGGACTTCCATCTCTTTAAGCATGGGTTCCACTTCTATCTTGAACACACCGAGAACCAGGATCACGTTCCCACCTCCAGATGAGAAAAAGGGGCGCAGTGCCCCTTCACTCTCTCTGTCCAAGATACCTGTCGAGCTGGAAGATCACAGACATCTGACCATTTGCCTTTTCTAAAAGATCGAGGATTTCTCTCACCTGGTCTTCTTCTTCCACCTGCTCGTCAACGAACCATTTGAGGAAACTCACGGTGGCGTGATCTTTCTCTTCCAAAGCGAGTTCCAGGATGTTGTAAATCGACTGGGTGACGAATTCTTCGTGTTTCAGAGCCGCTTCAAAGGCGTCTTTTATTCCGTTCCAATTCGAAGGTGGCTTCTCTATGGCTTCGAGTTCGACCCTTCCTCCTCTTTCGTAGATGTATTCGTAGAACTTCATCGCGTGAGTTAGTTCTTCCTGCGCTTGCTTTTTCATCCAGTGGGCAAAACCCTTGAATCCTTCAGCATCGAAGTAAGTTGCCATCGAAAGATAGAGATAGGAAGAGTAGATCTCCCTGTTCAACTGATCGTTGAGCGCTTTTCTCACTTTTTCTGAGATAACCATCATCTCACCTCCTACTGTACAATTCTACCACTTGCCACACTTTTGCCACATTTTTCTGTTAATAATCGAAATGGAGGTGAAATTATGAGGAATGGTTTCACGATCGTGGAGCTTTTGATAACTATAGCTGTTCTTCTCATCGGAATACTCTTGGTTCTGGGATTCACAACGAGAACAATTGTTGCCACTGTTCAGTCGTTTACCACGATCGAGTTAGCGGACGATCTTTTGAAGGCAGCGATGGAAATAAGAAAGGAAATCCTGAAAGCTGGACCTAGAGCGGATCAGATTTATTTTGATCCGGAGAATCCTGAAAAAATTTCTTTCCTTGTGAATGTTCCTTTCGGTGGAGAAAAGTACTATTCCAGGAACTACACATACACTATCACATTTGAAAAACCGGACATCAAATTGTACATCTTCCAGGAAGATTCGAACAGCACAGATACGAGGATACTCGTAACGGATGTTTCAACCTGCACATTTTTGGCGGGTGCCGGTACTGTCTCCTTTGTTATAGGAAAAGAAAAACACAACATCGAAAGAACCTATTTCATGAGCGTAGCCCTTCCCAATCTGAAGTGAAGGGGTGATCTTTATGAGGAATGGTTCCATTCTTGTGACCACTGTGATAATTCTGGTCATCGTTTCCGTTCTGGGAATCTCTGTGTTCTTCGCGTTCAATCAATATCGTGAAAATGTGGGATTGACCGCTCAGAGACTGGAGGCTACTTACAGAGCTTCAAATATCCTGAGTCTCGGTGTTGCCTGTCTAAAAAAGCACTTCGGTTTTTCAGGAATGGAAATCAACTGGTCCACTGGAAGTGTGACATGGTTTGATGATTTCAGAAAGAGAGTTCTGCTTCAGTCAGATGGAGATGCCTGGGAGAATGTTTTCTCATTGCTGGACACAGAAAAATACTACAATCTTTCTTCAGACATCGATTTCTCTACTGAAGCATCAAAATTGGGATTTTCTAACTTTGAAGCAGTAGCCATTCCGTTCGAGAACAACCCGTTCTTTGCTCTGCTTGTTGTAAGAGCACAAGTCGGAAAGGCTGTGGTTTACAAATACGCTGTTCTTTCTTCAGACTTTCTGAACAAGTACGCGTATTTCACAGAAAAAGAAACAAGACCGGATGGAGATAAGATATACTTCATCACCCAAGATATTATCGATGGGCCTTTCAGATCCAACGATGTGATACACGTGGAAGGAAAGCCTCTTTTCAAGGGAAGCGTGGAGTTCAAGGATATCGATATCGATTTGGAAGCAGGAGAAGGCCCAAGGTACGAAAATCCGCCTCCGAAGTATCTGACTGACGAAGACATACAGAAATACAACATAGAAAAGATAAAAGACTATTACGCGAGAGAAATCGAAAGGATAGCGAAGCCAGCGTCTGAAGTTGTTCTTTCGAGTGAACCAGTGGGGATCGAGCTTCCGTCAGCTATGATCGTTGAAGAAAAAGAAGGTTGGTACTGGTGGGGAGAATATCAATGGAGATACTACAAGAAACAGCTGGAGCCGGTCTATATAATCGAATTCAATGCACCGAGGGGAAACAGTGGAAATGACTACCTAATAAAAGTAAAATACAAAGAAATTTACAGAGAGTACGTGAGTGACAATTTGAAAGATTGGCACTTCATCGGTGAGAACAGAGGTAGAGAAGTGAACCTTTTCCACATCAAGCCCAAGCCAAACAGTGATCAGTATCATCTTGTTCTCCAAGGTGAGGAAGCAAGACGACTCCTTGGCCTTGACCAGAACGAGTACGATATCTATTTCAACGGCGTTATCAAAACAGACAGTGATGTTTATCTGAAGAACATGAGCGGTCAGGGGAACATAAAACCCATGTTTGTTGATGGAAGGTACACCATCGTTGCGAACAACATATACATAGAAGACCACATCATCTACAACGATTACAAGGATGTTCTGGAAGAAATTGCTGATAAGGAAGGAATAAAAGGAAATTCCGATCAAAAAGTTGCAAATGTTGTGATAAGACCCCTTGATGAAAATGGCGATGTTGAAACAGAAGAATACGCGGAGATGATCAAAAACCACGAATCAGACGATTTCCTCAATCTGGTAGCATACAAGAACGTGGTGATTGCTCACAAAAAAACAAACATGAAAATTTTCGCTAGTATATACGCCTTCACTGGAAGTTTTTATGTGGAAGGTTACAATGAGGGGAATCCTGCTGGTGAGCTCACCATCTTTGGTTCTCTCGCACAGTACGTGAGAGGAGCCGTTGGAACTTTCACTTCATCGTGGTGGTCGAGGGATAGAAAGCCTGTTATTTTAACAGGTTACCGTAAAAACTACATCTACGACTGGAGAATCCTAAAAGGACTTTCGGTTTTTGGTACCCCCACCGTGGAGAAGGAATCGATCATACTCAGTGTGAGAGAGGTGTATTGATATGAGATGCGGTAGTCTCATAGTTGAAACACTGATAAGTCTGTTTCTCATACTTCTCACCGTCGTTATATTCACAACGATCATCGTAGGAGTGGCAAAAAATGTGACACTCACCGAAAAATCCATTGAAACCTTTCTTTTCACCAACTTTGCGTACGATTTTCTTTCTAAGTACGAGGTTGGCCATCAGATAGAACAAAGTGTGTACGAAGAGATAAACAGAGAGTTCTGGAAAGGCAAATGGAACGATCAAAATCCTCCTTTTCCTCATATTGATCCTTCAGGCTCAATCGTTGAGGATGCTGCTTTGCCCAGCAGCAGCGAGGTGAAATACAAAAAGATCACGTTGAAGATAAAAATCGACGATAAAACTTCAATAGAGAGAATTGTCATAATAGGCGATTAAATTCTCTTGTGAACTGACCGATATATATGATGGAAGATTGAATACGGAGGGATCCACGATGAGGATCGATCCCACGGATGGGAAAGGAAACGAGGTGTTTCGTAGAGAAATAACAAGAAGTGAACTCCACGTGGAAGCGAACGGATCAACACCCATCGCTGAGATGAAAAAGCAACAGGAAGAAGATGTTCAAAGAGCCATAGAAGAATTTTCGAGGAAAATGGAAAAACTGAGGAAAATCTTCAGGGGAGAGGCTGAGTTCAGATACGACAGTGAACTGAACTTGGTGATTGTGAAGATAAAAGACACCGAAACGGGAGAGATCATAAGGCAGATCCCTCCTGAGGTGATGGTGAAGATCGCAAAGAGCATAAACGAGCTGCTCGGGATACTCGTAGACGAAAGGGTGTGATCACATGGACCTGAGCAAAATAGCCAGCACCATAAACATGAGATATTACTCACAGCTGGGTGGTTTTCAGGTGGGAGGAGCTGTCAGTGGACTCGACACCCAGTCCATCATAAACGCCATTCTCGAGGCGGAGAGCCAGCCGCTTCAGAATCTCACAGAAAAGTACGAAAAGTACGAGCTCATGCAAAAAGCCTACGAAGAGGTGAAGACAAAGCTCAGAGAATTCAGAGATCTGGTCTACAGCTTCAAACTCCAGAGTACTGTTGTCCAGAAAACAGCCGTTTCTTCCAGCTCTCTTCTTTCGGCTGAGGCTTCTTCCGTGGCCGTCACAGGTGTATACCACGTAAAGATCGTTCGAACCGCGACTTACACTACACTGACTGGAGCGAATGAAGTTGTTCCGTCTCCCGATTCAACGAAGACGTTTGGAGAACTCAATTACATGTACACACCTCAGGAAGGAACCGTGAGACTGTACAACAACGATACAGGAAACTACGTGGACGTTCAGGTTCTCTCCACAGATACCATAGACGACATCGTCAACAAGCTGAACAGCGCTCTTTCTTCTGCTGGAATAACAGGAAGCGCCAGCTACGACACTAGTACCGGAAAGCTCAGCATCACTTCCGACAAGAACTTCTCGCTCGTCGATATCACAGGAAACTTCACGAAGGTGTTTCATCTGGATGAAGCCAGTCTGAACTACAGCAGTGGAAATTACTCTCTCACCAGCACGGCTTCCGTTAGCGGCCTTTCTACGGTGAAAACGCTCCTGCAGATTGCCACATACACTTCAAAGACCATAATAAGTGGAAAGGTGAAGATAAACGGTGTGGAGATAGAATTTGATCAGAACGAAACGTTGTCTTCCCTTATAAAAAAGATAAACGACAGCGAAGCCGGGGTTACCGCCAGCTATGATTACCACGCGAACAGAGTTGTGATCACTTCGAAAACTTCCGGCCCTGAAGCCATCACTCTGGAAGACACGGACGGAACCGGTTTGTTCTCGCTTCTTGGAATAGAAAATCACAGTCTCTTCGTGGGTCAAAAAGCTCATCTTCAGATCAGTATGGATGGTACAAACTGGGTGGACGTGTATTCAGACACGAACGACGTGGAGTACAACGGTGTCACTTTCCATATCTCTGGAGTGACATCCGAAACGATCACCGTTGATGTGAAAATCGACACAGATGCGATAGTTGAGAAGATAAAAGGATTCGTAGATAAATGGAACGAAACGATGGATTATCTGAACGAAAAGCTTACAGAAGAACCGGTAACTGACAAATCCGAAGAAGAGATGACAGAAGAGGAAAAAATGAAAGGAGTTCTGAAAGGAGACGATCTGTTAGAAGAGATCTTCTCCCGTCTCAGGGGGTTCATCACGTATAAAGCCGAAGGAGACATAAACTACCTCTGGGAACTCGGGATCAGCACAGGGGACATAGGAACCGGATACGAGAACATGATGAAGGGCCATCTCGAAGTGGATGAGGAGAAACTGAAACAGATAGTGGAAGAAGATCTGAACAAGGTATGGGAGTTCTTCGGTGGAGCGAACGGTTTCGCTACACAGCTCGACGATTATTTATGGGAACAGGTGAAGTTCAACGGAAGAATTGATCAGTTTGCTGGAATCAGTGGTCGAATAGAGAGAGAACAGAGGTTCCTTGCCACACAGATAGCGAGTTGGATCGAAAGGCTCTCCAAGAGAGAACAGGAACTCTGGAGGAAGTTTTCAGCCATGGAGGAAGTGATCTCCCGGCTTCAAGCTCAGGGAAGCTGGATATCTCAGGCTCTGCAGGGTAATAACAAGTGATCATAGTACAGCTTTCAGTTTAAAAATCATCTGTTTTGAATGAAGGGCAACTTTTTGGGGGTTGCCCTTTTTGCTTTTTTAAACTATGAAGATCTGTGATATAATGACAGTAAAATAACACTAAAAAGTTTCGAATTATTTTAAATAAATGGGGAGAGGGGATTATGAGTATTTTTGTGAAAACCTTTGGTGGAACAAGAGTTATCAAGGATGGTGATTTTGTAAACGCAAGAGACTGGCCATCGCAGAAAGCATTTGCGCTGTTCAGGTATCTCGTTTTCAGAAGAAATGAGGAAGTGTCCGTTGAAGAGATCTACAACCTCTTTTGGGAAGGCATGGACGACACATTCGCGAAATCCAACCTGAACACCACACTCCATATCATAAGGAAAACCACCGGAATAACGAGCGAACAGCTCTTTGTGAAGGGAGACCTCTGCTGTTTCTTCCCGGGAAACGAAATCACCATAGACGTGGATGTTTTCGAAGAATGCCACAAAAGTCTGATGAAAACCACGTCAGATACTGAACGTGAAAAACTCCTTAAGAAGATGTTCGAGATCTACACAGGTCCCTTTCTGATCGAAGACATTTTCGTAGAATGGATTCAGGAAATCAGAGAAATCTACGAATCGTGGTACTCGGATGTTCTGAAAGAACTCTTCGAGTTGTACTTGTCGAAAAAAGATTACAACGCTGCTCTCGAGATGGTGAACGTTTATTTTCAGAGGGAACCTTACGATGAGGACATGTACTACAGAACAATAGAGTTTCTTCTGAAAAAGGGCGAGATCACAAGGGCAAAACGCGTATACGACAGACTCTCAAGTCATCTTATGGAGATAGGGATAAAACCTCGATTGAAATTCGATGATTTTCTCTCCAAAAGGAGCTCAGAATTCATGCTGAATGGCAACGAAGCAATTGTGGTCGATGAAAAGCTCTTTGAGAAGTTTCTCTTTCTGGAGAGTCGAAGGAGAGAAAAATCCTTTGTCCTAGTTGAAGTGAAACTGACAGATAAGAGTATTAACACTGAAGATGTCTCCCAAAAAGTAGCGTTTCACCTTCGAAAAGGTGACGTGATTACCTTCTCAGGTGAAACTATCCGAATTCTCTTCCACTGTCCTGAACAGCGTCGTCCAACAATGGAAAAACGCGTGGTAAACACACTTGAGAAAATAGGGCTGAAGAAAGGCCAGTACGAAATTTCCTGAAAATGCAGATTAAAAAATAGCGCCGCTGTCTCGCATTTGAAGCAGCGACGCTCAAAGAAATGTGGTTAATGAATGTATCGGGAGAAATGGGGATAGAGAAGGATCAAAATGAGTACCTCACCCCAACGAAAATCTTGTAGTTTGTAGAGTCATATGATGCTCCTAAAAGAACAGTTATATTCTTGCTGAGATCATACCCTGCACTTAGAGACACCTCCCACGGCGTTTCCTCGAGTGTCCAATGACTTCTGAAAGAAAGGCTCACAGAAAATCTGCTGAGTTTCAGATCTCCCCTACCCCACCAGAGTATTCCGGAGAATTTTGTGAGATCGAAGAGTGCGTACACACCAGCTGAAAGTGAAAGGTTTCCCACACTGGTACGATCTGAAAATCCTACTCCCAAATATCTGAACCGCCAGTAGATAGCCCCGAGTTTCAATTCTTCTCCAAACAGTTTCGTTTCTATGAGAAGTCCATCGGGAAAAGAAGCGGAAAAATGGATGTTTTTGTTCAACCAGAGACTTATTCTGGCTTCTGGGTAAGAGGAAAGCAGTATGAAACTCTCTTCAGGCTTTTCTTCTTCTTTACCCATGAACTCCTCAAGTCCAGAAACATTTCCCGCAACGAAGACTTTTTCTTCAGG